>Ga0315296_10000012_pt1 | contig 228495 bp, 217 predicted proteins | sample YL17G14_18_MG_FD_203921 | JGI IMG/M metagenome (GOLD analysis project Ga0315296, IMG submission 203921) | Sediment microbial communities from Yellowstone Lake, YNP, Wyoming, USA - YL17G14_18 | ecosystem: Environmental > Aquatic > Freshwater > Lake > Sediment | place: USA: Wyoming | collected...
CTGAATGTCGTGGTAGGTTGACAGCTTGTGGCCCATCATGTAGTCGATGTACTCAACCGGCACCCCTAGGGCTATCAGCTGGGTCTTGGAGAATCTCCTCAGCGAAAGCGGTCAGAGCATTCGAAACGGCGCAGGCGGACACTAACGAACGGACATTTGATGCCTATAGGCTCCGAGACCAAGAGGACGAATCCTGCGCTTGCAGACATGGTTAGGCCAGGCTGACCTCATGAGAGAACGTTGGGAGAGAACGGGGGACTTGGCCTATTTGAGTCATCAAAACTTGCGTTATCTAGCCCCTAGAGGCCAAATAGTGATAAATAGCCTCGGAAAGCCATCTAGAGGCAGAAGAAACATGTCCGCAGTAAAGGGAGAAAAACCGCAGTACATCACGAAGAGCGCGGTGAAGGAGTTCTTCAAGAAGCACAGCAAGAGGGTCGCGGCTGACACTCTGGACCAGCTCAACGACGAGATCGAACACCTGCTGACCAAGGCTGCACACAGATGCGAACAGAACAAGAGAAGCACGATCCAGCCTCAAGACCTCTGAAAACCGCATACTCTTCCTCTCCCCTTTTTGGGGCCGGTGTCGACGGGCTCTTCTCTAGTTAGCGCGAATAGGGCGCCCAAGTTGGCCCGTGCGTCCCAGTCCCGAGGATGCCAATCTTTATTACACTGTATTGAAACCCAACCCGATGCTTCTGGAGGTTCGAGACCTTCACATCGACGTCAAGGGACATGAGGTTCTGCGGGGCGTCAACCTCACAGTGGATCAGGGCGAATCCGTCATGCTCATGGGCCCCAATGGATCTGGCAAGAGCAGTCTGATCCACGCCATAATGGGCCATCCGGACTACATGGTGACGAAGGGATCAATCATCTTCCAGGGCAAGACCCTCAACGGATTGCCTACGGACGAAAGGGCGAAACTCGGCATCGGAGTGTCCTTTCAGTTACCTCCGAAGGTGAACGGTGTAACCCTCGGTAAGCTGCTCTCGGAGATTCATCGGGCCAGTGAAGGTGATGGCGGTTCTGTCGAGGAGTACGTCGAGCTGCTCAGGTGCTCAGAACTCGTGGGCCGGGATGTCAACGTGGGCTTCAGCGGCGGCGAGACAAAGAGGGGCGAGTTACTGTTGCTGCTGACTCAGAGACCATTGTTCTCCATGATTGACGAACCGGATTCAGGGGTCGACGTGGAGAGCATACAGCTCGTGACAAAGGCAATAGGGGAACTGCTTAAGCCCCGGGATTCCGACCCGGGAAACAGGCCGTCTGCACTGATAGTGACGCATCAAGGAACCATCGGCAAGCACTTGAATGCGTCCAGAGCATACATCATGATTGAAGGGAGGATCGGCTGTTTTGGCGAGGCGAGGGCGATAGTCGACTTGGTTCTGACGAGGGGGTTCGAGGAATGCGTAGGGTGTATGAGGAGGGCACGCTGAGAGCGGACTGGAGTACTGACCTCAGACAGAAGGCCAAGGACAGGCTCTCGCGCGCGTCACCTGAGGAAGCAGAACTCATCTCCAAGTTCGTTCCCATACGCCAAGTGGAAGAGAATGTCGACAACGTGTCATCGCTTCCTCACGACGTGAGGCAAACCAGTGAGGCCGTCGGTGTTGTCGAGGACGAAAGCACCCGGTCGGGTACATACTTCCAGATAGACACCAACGCACTAATCAGAAAGACTAGAGTGGAAGGCCTTGAGGTGATGAGCCTCGAGGACGCATTTGAGCGAATTGACCTCAAGCCCTACTACTGGAAAGCTGTGGCAGTTGACAAGGATGGGTTCACTTCAGCTGTCGAGCTGTACGGCAGGGGCGGCTACGTGATCGTGGCAAAGAAAGGTGCCAACATAGAGCTGCCGGTCCAGGCTTGTTTGTTCATGCGGACGAACGATCTGCTACAGGCCCCGCACAACATAATCATCGCTGAGGAAGGAGCCAGCGTGAACATAATCACGGGGTGCACTGCAATGCCGGAGAAAGCTGGAATCCACGTTGGCATAAGCGAGTTCTATGTCAAGAAGGGCGCCAAGGTGACTTTCACGATGATACACAGCTGGACGCACGAGATCCACGTCAGACCGCGGACCGGAGTGATGGTGGAAGAGGGCGGCACGTTCATCAGCCACTATGTCAACCTGAACCCGCTTGCCTCCCTGCAAATGTACCCCGTAGTCAGACTCAACGGGCGCGACGCGAAGACATCGATATCAAGCCTAATCGTCGGCTTCGGGAAGTCAAAGATGGACGTCGGTAGCGAGATAGTGTTCAACGCTCCTGGAACGAAGGGGGAAATCATCTCGAAGTCGGTCTCGACACAGGAGTCAGCGATCTACGCGAGGGGGAGACTGACCGCGAACAGCGATGACACAAGAGGGCATCTGGAATGCAGGGGCCTGATCATGGACCCAAGGTCGAAGGTGTACGCGATCCCTGAGCTGATAGGCAACGCAATGAACGTGGAACTCACGCACGAGGCGTCAGTCGGGAAGCTGTCGCAAGATCAGATCTACTACCTGATGAGCAAGGGCTTCAGCAACGACGAGGCCACGTCAATCCTTGTGAGAGGCTTCATGGAGACGAAGATAGAAGGCATCCCGTCGTCTCTGCAGTCAATGATCGAGTCAGTGACCGACATGGTGGCAAAGAAGGCGGCAGGTTAGATCCAGCTTAGCTTGATAATTGGCTATCGCCACTGGATCAGTTCCAGCACCACGCCGTCCGGATCCCTGAAGAAGGCTATCCTTGGCCCTCCCTCTGCATCGTAGGGAGGAGACGAGAACTCAATGCCCCTTTCTCTCAGCTGTGAGAAGACCTCGTCGATGTCGCTGACTCTCAATGCCACATGGGCCAAGCCTATGTCACCCGTCCTACGCATCGTTCTCGTGGCCGCGTGCCTGTCTCTTCGCGCAATCAGCTCTATTGACGAGGACCCCAGTTGAATGAACGTGATGCCGAGTTCCGGCGTGTCTATGGTGCGCGAGACTCTGAATCCCAGCTTGTTGCAGTAGAAGTCAACAGATTTGCCCAACTCACTCACATCGATGGACACATGGTCAATCTCGTGAATCATGTCTTGAACCTCAAGGATCGGCGCAAGGCTACGGATTTATGATTCGCGATCCATTAGCCGGCGGGGGCGCGGGTCTGTCACCATCGACAGAGCACCAGCCTGATAACGGTGTAATGGGTTTATTAGCCGCTCAGAGCTCGCTTTGCCTTGGTCTCATACATGGAAAGAAGAGCTACATGGGAGCGGCAACTGGTGCAGTGATCTACGCCATAGCTCTCGTTCTGAACTACGTCCCGAAGATGGAAGGCCCCGGAATAGTCCTGTTCTTTGTCGGGTCTCTGGTCGTTGGGGCCGTCTGCAGAAGCATCAAGTGGGGATTCGCGACCAGCTTCGTCCTACCGCTCTTGTTTCAGTTAGCCTTGACACTTGTCGTGTCCTCCGGAGCGTTCTCGGATCTCAACGTGATCATGGCGGTCCTGCTTATGCTAATCATCAACTCCGCAATCCACGGAGTCCTTGGAGCCATTGGCGGACTGGTGGGTCAGCGGATCTTGAAGTGACCGTCCCAGTGGAGCGCGGACTGGAGCTGCTGCCGAAGTGCCAGGGGCAAGTGCCGACGTGAGCATCTAGACCCGCAGACTCTATTCTGCACGTTCCTTCTCTATCTTCTGCTGATATCCGCTTCCGACATAGGCACTGACAGGATCGATGGGCAACCCCTTCTCCGTTCTCGCCCTAGCGACTATCGGTCTTGCGTCGGCGTTCATAGTCGCCTCGTTGAACAGCCTGTTTGCCTCGATTATCTCGTCAGACAACTGGTGCTTCCTCAGCTTCTGCTGGTCCACCAGCAGGGCTCTGGCAAGCCCAAGTTGAAGGGAGTCGACCGAATGCAGGACGGCCATTATCCTGTTCTCCCTTGGGCTCGCTTGGTCTATCATGAACGCCCAGTTCCTTCTTGGATCTTGGCTGAGCACGACGTCTCCCGCAACCAACTCGTACATTATGCGCGCCAGTTCGGGATTCGGCTCGACCGCGTGGTCATCGTCGGCGGCATATCGGGTGTTGAAGTGGAAGCCTCCCCAGATTTCATTCTCGATTATGGTGGCCACTATTTGCTCGACGTTCGTGCCGTGATGGTGGTGGCCCAGGTCAACGAGGACCCCGGCATTGGCCCCCATGGACTTCGCCAGCAGGGCGGCAGTGCCCCAGTCAGGTATGGTCGTGCTGTACGTTCCTGGCTCGAACAACTTGTACTCTATCAGAAGCCTCACCTCGGGCGGGAATCGCTTGCTGACTTCTGCCAGCGACTTCTTCAGATTTCTATATGCGATCCTGAGTTCCTTCTCGCCAGGATAGCTCGACCCGTCTGGGAACCATAGAGTGACGAGGTTGTTCCCGAACTCACCCGCTACTTCCGCTGCGAACATCGTCTGCTCGACGTATCTTTTCCTGACTTCCTCGTCGTCAGCTGAGAAGGTGCCGCGATGAGATCCTCGCAGGAAGTACGTCGGACTGATAGCCCCCAGCTCCAGCCCTCTCTGTTCGGCCAGAGCCTTGACGTTCCGGGCGACCTTGAGCGAGCCTTCAGTGCTGTCCTCAGTGAGATCCCACAGGACATGGGTTGCCACTCTGGGAGTCGCGCCAGTCAGTTGGTTCACAAGGGCGGCATCGTCCATCTTCTCGGCTATGTTCCTAGCGGCACCGGGTGGCATGTACTCTCCGAACCTCCCTCCGCCGAACGGCCCGAACGCCCAAGATGGTACCTCCACTTCGAACGCCTTGACGCCTTCCACTGCCCTCTTGACCGGATCGCTTCCGAACTCCCTCCGAAGCAACAGCAAACCGGCCTCGACTACGTCCTCCTTCAAATCACCTTCACCCACTCTCACAAGGGCAATTCTAGGCTTATTTGTCATGTGGGCTGGAGGATCAACCCCGAGGCAGCGTCAAGAAGAGACAGATCTGATCTTCCCAGAGCTAGCCTGAGCAGAGTGCCACGAATTCGCGCGTGTATTCGTAGAATGGACTCGGATCCATGTCCGCTTTGTCAATGACTCTACTAGGCAAGTTTATCAGACCTCTGTCGAACTCCAGATGCGAGGAGCTGCTTGCTGCGCACTTGTTGCATATGGCAGCACCCAGACTCGTGGCCTCCGACAGGGAAGATGCCCCACCTCGCTGTCCCGGAAGAGGACAGACAGGATCACCGAACACACCTCGTTCCTTGAGAGCCCTCCCTCCACGATTATCCGAATGCCCGCTTACCTCCCGCGATCCTCTCTGCTGCAGCCTTTGACTGAATGGCGAGCGAGAGGTCGAGCGCATGATGCGCCGTTGTCGCATTGCTGAGGAATCCCGGGGGCCAGAATCCTCTCACTCGGATAGCCAGCGAGAGGTTCCGCCGGAGGCAAACTAGAAACTAGCATCGTCTAATCAACAAACTGCTTCAATTGGGTCCACATTGATAGTGCTATCATTGAATCTGCCTACTTGGCGCTATTCTGACATTGTTCACTTGGGTACATCCAGACTAACAGCCTTATTAGGCGTCAGCCAGTTGTTCCGTTGAGTAGTTGAGCACAGTCGCGGGTTCATCTCCTGCGGCCCTCACGCTTGTTGAACTGAGGAGCGCCGACGTACTTCTCCCGATGTCTTGTACTGGATGCATGGCTGAGAACCCGGACAAGAGCTATGAGACCACGGCGAAACGTCTGGTTGGCATGCAGTACATTCCAGGCGGGAGACAGGAAACGTGGAGAACCTACAAGATCAGACCCCGCGTATGCTCATCATGCCACCAGAGGCTCTTCTGAATGCGGCGCGTCCTCATTATCACAACTGTGGCACTTTTCGTCCTCGGCTTTGTGCCGTATGTACTCGGTTACCTCAACGTGTGGCCAACCGACTTCGATGCACTGGCCGGAACATCAGCGGTTTTCTTCTTCTTGGCTTACTATACGGTGATCCTAATCGTAGTTCTCGCCCCCATTCGTCCCCTAAGCATCGAATCGACGCGCAGCGGGGTTCGACTGGCGTTCTCAAACAGCGCTTGTGCCGATGCCTTCATGAGACTAAACCCTGCCAAGCACGGTGATGTCCTGACGAAGACCGTCGGAGAACGGAGATGGGCGCTCATCACAACTCTCGCAGCTGTCTCCCTGTTTGCAGGGCTGGGGACCGTTCAGATTGTCACTGGTGCCGACCGATTGGGCAAGCTCGCACTTGTGTTGGCTATCTATGTCCCGTTGGTCCTGCCAAGCTTGATCATGGTGATTGTAGTGATGGTTCCTGCTCTCGTTCGGAATCCCTTTGCACGGAGGAGGCTACTGTTAGCAGGAACGCTCAACCTAGTAGGATGGACCCTCTTCCTCACTTTGGCCGTAGGGCCTGTGGATCCCGTTGGCGTGGCCTTAGGTGCGATCTCGGTTGCAGGGGGTCTGTTGTCGTTGACTATGAAGGAAACAGCACTGCCTCCGCCTCCATCTCCTTGAGTCACGGGCCGACCTTCGTCTAGTGCTGTGTCGGCGACGAAAAGGATGTCGGTACATGCCGCCGGTGAAGATTCCTGTCTCGTGCTCTCCGACCTCTGCCCTAGTCGGGTTCCTAGTGACAACACGGTCTCCCTTGCTGTTCACGATGTCCCAACCGGGACAGGTCTTCAGAACTCCGCCCATCCTTCTCTCTTCGTCGGGAAACACTCAGAACCATGATACCCGTGTGCAGGACGAGTTCACCGAGCCAACGGATGCGCTTAAATAGACATACTATTCATAAAATTATGAGAATAGCATGGAAAGGCTCACAGTGTCCCTAGACGAGGAGATGGCCAAGGCCGTGCGCGACGTGGCCAAGAGAGAGGACCTGAAGCTCTCGGCGATAGTGAGGAAGGCCCTGGATGAGTATTTGGCATCGAGACAACCGCAACACTCAGGCAAGGAACCAGACATTCACCCAAAGGTATTGTGGAGGCTGAGGGGCCGTCTCCATCCAAGAGGCCCTTCCGTGAGAGCCGCGAGGGTAAAGGTGGGATCTTTTAGGATTGTCGACCTCAGCGAGCTTCAACTATCGTGAGGGCGGCACCCTGCCCAACGGGACCAAACTCCCCGACATCCCCGTGATGACCCTACTGCTTGTCAGGGCTGATGTCGGGAAAGCGGCCGTGGCTGACGGGCTAGTTGACACAGGGTTCGATGGAGCCGTCTACTCGAGCCTCGAACTCGCGAGTTTTCTCTCCGGCATGCGACCGACGTCAACAACGGAAATGGAATCCCCAGGCCACCGAATAGAAGGAGAGGTGTTCGAGGTTCCGACGATCCTGGTTACAGACAAGGCGGCTCGTAGAATTAATTTGGGCAACAGCGAGGTCTTCGTCCCCTTGGACCCCTTGGACTTGACCGAGGACATTGTGATCGGGAGGAGGATCCTGAACAGGCTAAAGATACTGCTTGACGGCCCGAGGTCGAGACTTAGAATTCAAGAGTGAACAAGATGCTGATTCAGCACACGGCAGCTCCGCCAGATGCCCATCTCAGCGCGGGAGGCAGCCCCACAAGCTACAGTTCTACCAAGGATCCCTGCCAACCGCAGCGCTGTCTCTGAGTCTTCCTACGCCCCTGACCCCCTTGTCCGTGGAAACCACTTGTTCGTCGAGCTGCATGGCCTCAGCCGGGACCGCCGCACGGAAGCACTTTGGTCACGAGACCTCTGCCGAGGACAAGTGCGTGCTGCCCGAACACTATTATATTCATCCGTCGACGCGAAAGCAATGCCTACTGCTGATGAGCTTGGCGCAGATGAGAAGAAGCTTCTCGAGGCGCTGAGGAAGACTCACTCCGACCTGACCGCCTACCGCAGCCAACTGTCGTGGAAGTTCAACCAAGGACGAGCCGAAGGGGCGCACCAGATGGGATTTGATGATTCATCTTGGACTACGATCTCGCTGCCAACGAGCTGGGATCCAACAAAGGGGGACGGGTGGTTCAGGTACAAGCTGGTTGTTCCCGAGCGCGTTTCCGGAATTGATGTGACAGGCTCGAAGGTCGAGATCGTATCGAACGTCATGACCTGTGGGGCAGAGGTATTCGTTGACGGAACGTTGGTCCTGAAGGAAGGATACTGGACTGACTTTAGAGGGCCTCGGATAGTTCTCACTCAGAAGGCCGCGCCCGGGGACACTCACGTAGTCGCCATCCGAACCTTCATCCTTATTCCGGTCTCCAAGGGGGCCAAGGCTGGCATTCCCAAGATTGACTTGGCCTATGAGGCGATCGAGCGGATCGCCTTCGAGATCGATTCCTTCTGCGAGGAGCTGAGTTTCGCGGCCGTACTCCCCGGAGGAAGGGACCTTGTTAAGAGGGTGGCGAAGGGGTTTGATACGGGTGCCATTTCCAGGGGCCCCGACGCAGTTCTGAAGGAGATAGAGGCTGCCAGGTCCAAGCTGTCTGCTCTCTCGAAGTACGCCAAGCAGTTCAAGGTTCACCTGATTGCACACTCTCACATTGACATGAACTGGCTCTGGCCCTGGCAGGACACAGTCCGAGTTGTCAGAAGGGATTTCTCCACGATCACGTCGCTAATGGATAAGTATCCAGATCTGCACTTCTCGCAGAGCCAAGTCGCCACGTACAAGGCAGCGGAGGATTCAGATCCGCAGTTGTTCGAGAAGCTGAAGGACAAGGTGAAGTCGGGGAACTGGGATATCACCGCGTCAACATGGGTCGAGGCTGACCTGAACATGGGAGGCACCGAGGCCATGATTAGGCAGGTACTCTACGCCAAGCGGTATCTCAAGGACAAGTTCGGGTTCGAGCCGAGAGTCTGCTGGGAACCCGACACGTTCGGCCACCCCGCTACTCTCCCGCAGATGCTGCGTCAAAGCAACCTGCCGTACTATTACTTTATGAGATGCGACAGAGGACATTCGCTGTTCTGGTGGGAAGGACCAGACGGCTCGAGGGTGTTGGCCTTCAACAGCGTCTACAACAACGTTGTGACGCCAGCGAACGTCGTTCAGGTCGCGAAGGAGTCCTACCGCAAGTACGGCCTGAAGACGAGCATGTTCGTGTTCGGCGTGGGCGACCACGGTGGAGGCCCGACGGTCGAGGACATCAACGCGGCTCACTTGATCCACGCCAAGCCGACGCTTCCGAACGCGATCCTCAGCTCGACCCACACATTCTTCGACGAGGTCGCTGAGCAGAAACCCAAACTGCCCATTGTCAAGGGCGAGTTGAACTTCGTGTTCGACGGGTGTTACACAACTCATGGAGACATAAAGCGGTACAACAGGGTGTGTGAGAGCCTTCTCGTCGATGCGGAAAAGCTCTCTGTGATGGCGGGTCTGCGCCCGAAGAAGGAACTGCTTGAGGCCTGGAGGAATGTGCTGTTCAATCAATTCCACGACATACTTGATGGCAGCGCGGTCGGTGAAACCTATGCTCAGTCCGCGAAACTGGCGCAACAAGCCATCGAAATCGCGAATGAGATCAGGAGAGAGTCAATCAGCAAGATAGCTGAGGGCGTGGAATTCTCAAGGGACGGACTGCCGATCATGATCTTCAATACTCTGTCGTGGGATAGGAAAGACATCGTCAAGGTTAGGATCCCGAAGGACTCGATACCAAGACACCCATGTGTCGTTGATGCTCAGGGCAGGAGAAGTGACGCTCAGGTAGATGGCGATACTGTGCTCTTCGTTGCAGACGTGCCCAGCCTGGGCTACAACACCTACTACTTGTCAGAAGGCGAACAGAGTAATCGTGTGCTGGTTACTGATAGCTTGGTACTTGAGAACGAAAACCTGAAGGTGGAACTCGACAGAGACTCTGGTGCCATAAAGAGCCTGTACGACAAGCCGAACAAAAGACTCGTGACTAAATCCCCGAGGGACGATGCTACCATGCCGGTCATGAGCAACCTCTTGCAGGTTCTGTACGAGACCCCAAACGGCATGTCTGCGTGGGTGATAGGGCAGATATCGAGAGTCGAGAACCTTCTCAAAGGAGCCAGAGTGGAGATCTTGGATCGCGGACCTGTCAGAGGAAGGGTCAGAGTGACACACGAACACGACAAGTCCAAGATCACCCAAGAGACAACAATCTACAGCGGCATACCCAGAGTCGACTTCCAAACGTCGATCGACTGGGGAGAGGTCGGCAGCGATGAGGGTGAGAGGCCGATGCTCAAGGCGTCATTCACTCCGACACTGGGAGCGTCGAAGGCGACCTTCGAGGTGCCGTTCGGCCACGTAGTTCGTCCAGCAGATGGAAGGGAGGTTCCGGCTCTGAGATGGATTGATGTGTCAGACAACGAGTACGGACTCAGCCTGCTCAACGACTGCAAGTACGGCTTCGACGTGAGCGGAAACACCATGAGGATAACCCTCGTGAGGAGCGGCTACAACCCGGACCCGACCCCAGACCTAGGGAAACACGAAGTGCTATACTCTATCTACCCTCACAAAGGAGACTGGAGGAAGGCCATGACGTTCAGGAGAGGTTATGAGATCAACCACCCGCTCAAGGCCCTTGTTGTAACTCATAGGATGAAGGTTAGTGGGTCAAAGCCCGAGAGCGACAGCTTCATCAGGTTGTCACCAGACAACATTGTCATCTCCTGCGTGAAGTTCGCAGAGGACTCAGATGACCTCATAGTCAGAGTGTACGACGCCACCGGCCAAGGGGCCAAGACTGAACTGTGTTTCGACCGACCAGTCAAGAAAGCAATGACGACTGACCTCATGGAGAGGAAGATCTCTGACTTGAAGAGGGGGAAACGCGGTCTCTTGTTCAAGCTTCGCCCTAATGAGATCAAGACCTTGAAGGTTACCCAGTCATAGCTCAACCGGAGGCAGAGTGAGCGATTCACCCGATCGTACTTGAGCCAGACGGGGCCAACGGCGAAGCAGCTTGACTCGAGACAGGTCCGATCCGCGAACCAATGAGGGTCATCGCGATCATGAGGAACGTGCCTAGCGCCACTTTCTCAGGCATGACCGGAGCCAACATGCGAACCGTGGACAGATAGGATCTTGCAACATAAACTGGGTCGGAGAACGATCCAGACTGCGGTTCGAACGATGAGGAACCAAGCCGCGCTGCATGATTCTCGTGATCGCGCCCGATGATCGGGTCAGCCCGGCTACCCCAAGCTGTGTGTCAGAAGTCTGATGGTTTCGCGATGACCTCTCGAATCTTCAGGTCGAAGAAGTTCGAGGAGTTGGCAGGCCTCAGAAGAAGGGCAGTGTCTGCCCCTTTTCCTGTCCCCGCCACAGATATGACATCTCTGTCCACTGGGACAAGTCCCGCGTCGGCCGCCATCAGCGCGATCTCAACGCAGACTTTCGTGCCCTCTCCAAAGGTCCGGTATGTATGGGCAACCAGTTCCATCGGACCGAGGGTGCTGAACTTCCTTCTGATCGCCCTCTCCACACCGCTGAGTGCGTGAGTACCGGCCACGATCTTGGCCCCGTTGGCCAGTATCTCCTTCCGAAGCTCCTCACCGAGTTCGGTCTCGCCAGGTTTCGGGAACCCATAATGATGAGTCACGACGACAAGGTTGAACCCCTTGAAGACCTTGGAGGCCTTGGCGCCCGTCACGCCAGTCGTTGAAGCAAGAACCACGTCCTTGATGCCTCGCCCTTTCGCGTAGGACTTGACGTATTGGAGCAGCGTGTCCGTGGCTTCGCCTCCTGCCTTCTCGAAGTACAGGGATTTGCGTTCCTCGGACTTCATGTCCTGAACTGGGGGACTTGCAGATATAAGCGAACGCCCCTCCGAGGGTCACCCGAGAACGACTGACTTCTATGAAAGGTGAATTCCTATCCTCGCTTGCGGATCTGCTTCGACGAACCTGAACGAGACGATGCCGTTGAAGCCACCGAGATCCCCGTTGTTCTTGCCCTGAGACAGCTTCACCACCTCTTGCTGAACCTCCGGTTGGCCTGGAAGCGATAGGTCGTATTCGAATATCTGGAGGGTGTTCACCTTTGTCGAACGAACTATCATCTTCGCCTTCCGGTACCCGTCCAAGGGTATTCCACCCCAATGAGAGGTTCCGAGATCGGTTGCAGCCAGTGAAATGTCAAGGGGCGGAGGATGCTTGCTGAGGATGTCTGGGCTGAGTTGCAGTATGTCCCTGTGCCCCGAGTCCAGGGCCGTCGTCTTGTAGGAAGAGATGTTGGGCATGGTGTTCCCTGCGACGAGAAGTCGCGAAGAGCAGCTCTCCAGTGAGGTCACTCTAGATCCCAGTGCCGCCACAACCCTGACCGATGGTGGTGTCACATAGATGAGCACAGATGGCATGACTATCGGGGCTCTGCTCAATCCCAGCATGTCAGGCAGCGAACTGTACGCGGTGAGGATTCCTCCTCCCACAGGCAGTGAGTTCACCCTGAACGGAGAAACCTGACAGCCCGGGAAATCGAACAGCCTGACGAAGGAAAACGCATCCTCAGCAGAGTCTGACAGGGGATCTCCGACGAAGATACCACTCCTGACGAAGGCGAACAGCCTCCCGAAAGCTGAGGACAGGCTGCCCACCGATGTCAGCGAAGTCGACCCGCCATCCCGAGACATCTTCCCGCCAAGGTCGAAACCCAGTTTCTTCTTGCGGTAATCGTGCAGGTTGATCAGCTGAACCCCGTCCATAAACAGGCCGCCCGTATTGAACGCAGCATGATCCATGAAGACCGTCCCGTGCAGACCCGGGTCTTCACTTATCCTCTCGACGTGGTTGTCCTGAAGAGAGAGCCTGTAGATGCCAAGGTTCCTGTCCCCGTCTGCCCTTGCAAGCAGTAGCTCGTTCTGAACGCCGTTGTGCAGGATCTCGGACACTTCACCGGCCCATCCGAGCTTGTCACCTGCTCCCTCCTTCCACAGAAGGCTCACCTTGTCGTCCTGCATGTCGTACTTGTGAACGTGAGAGAACTTGTTATAGAAGTGCAGTATCCCCTCCTCCTTGGAGATGACTGCAGGGGTGTGCACCCATCCTCCGAAGAATATCTCATCATCCACGGCGGCAACCGCGTTGTACGTGTCACCTCCCGAGGCGGGACCAGGACCCACCAGGTCATAACGGTAGACTTTCTCACTGTCTCCCTTCACGAAGTGCGCCTCGGCCTCAAAAGCCAAGTTGAAGTAGAGGGTTCCCTTGTGATACCTCAGTCCGAACACACCACCCGAACCCCATTCCGGGCCAAACCTCGGCGTGAATCTCCAGAATCTCTCCAAGCCCGATGTCATGACGAACCCTCGCGTTGATAAAGCCTTTCGCGCATGCTCCTCAGGACAGACATTACCTGCACGCATCAGTTTCGTCCACAACGACTGAGGAGGCTTGACACGTCTCGCAACTGTACTACCAACAAGTGATATATCCGCCACGGCACAGCAGCTGGTGACTTGACTTCGGAGACAAGACGCTCAAACCGCAAGGACACCCGACCCAGAATCCATCACATTGCGGCCGTCGTCAAGGACATCAAGAAAGCCAGGCGGTTCTACCGTCGACTGGGCTTCAGGGTGGGGACTCTGTACACAGTGAGGGAGCAGTATCCGGAAGAGACCCATCCACATACGTATCGGGGGTGCTCGATCAGATCCAAAGAAGGCGGACCATCGATTTGGCTGATGCAGCCGGTCGGCAAGCGCGGACCTCTGGCTCGGTTTTTGGAGGAGAGAGGAGGAGGCCTTCATCACCTAGGGATAGGGGTGAGCAGCGTACGCGACACACATAGAAGATTGTCCAAGAGTGGGGCCAGGTTCATAAGGGAGCCCAATGAGTTCCCACTTGACGCGGAGGTCAGGGCCCTGGTACACCCGAGGGATACATCTTACGTGTTGCTTGAGCTGGTCCAACGGTTGAAGTGACCTTCTGCCGCGGCGCTCGCTTGCTCGTGAAGGTTGAACTCGATGCAACTAAACCCTTCGTGCGGCCCAGAGAGCTGCGTTCGTGAGGATCCGTCGGACGCTTGGGTTCATCATGATCGGATAGGTTTCGTGCCCGGGTCGGAAGTAGAACACCCTGCCCTTGCCGATCTCCCATGTGAGGCCAGACCTGAACCTTGTCTCGTCGTGGAAAACGGACGTGAACACGACATCTTTGGGTACCGGGACATCGAAGGGTTCAGCGTAGGTTTCAGTGCGTTCTATGATGAAGTCGCGTATGCCTTTCACGATCGGGTGGCTCGGGGTCTCGACGTGCACTCGCTCGGGCAGACCGTCCTCATCCCAGCTCCCGAGAGAGCACGTCGTCCCCATAAGCGCAATGAACGGTTTGGAGAAATGGGACGAGTGGATCGGGACGAAGCCCATCCCTCCATCCCTCACACGGGACACTACTCTCTCAACAGCGTCATCGCCGACCTCATTGTGCTTCGCATGCCCCCACCAGAACAGCACGTCGGTTCCGTCCAGAGCCTCCTGGCTGAGACCGTAGGCGACATCGGAGAGCTGCGAAGTCTTGGCACTTATGCCGAGATGCGAATTGAGGAACGAGACAATCTCGCCGTGAATCCCTTCAGGATAGACCTCCTTGGGCTCCGTGAACTCAGACCAAACGAGGACCCTGATCTTTTCGGCAGTCGTCATCATCTGTGGCGGTCACCGCGACCTTTTTAGTCTTGACTCCTGCTGCGGGTCAAGTCCCGGCGTGGACATCCGTGACAAGAACTGGGGGCAAGTTGAGCGCGATCGAACACTGCATCCATGATGCTTAAATTCACAGAGGAGGGCACACGTCCCCATGGGCCAGGAGAAGTCAGTGAGGATTCCCCGTGAAGCGTGGTACGTGGCCTTCATGTTCTTCCTGTTCATGCTGCTGCACAACGCAGACAAGTTCCTGATATCTCCATTGCTGACCCTGATCCAAGCTGAGTTCGGGCTCTCATATACGGAGCTAGGAGCCATTCAGACGGGCTCCATTGTGGTGGCCGTGATATTCATGCCCGTGTGGGGCTACGTCTTCGACAGGTTCGCGAGGCCGCCTCTCGTCGCGCTCGCGAGTGCCATATGGGGAGTAACGACAATTCTGTCGACCTTCTCAAGGAACTTCACCGAACTCGTGATCAGCCGGGCGCTGACTGGCATAGACAACGAGTCCTACAGCGGCGTCTATTCCCTCTTGGGCGACCTTTTCCCTCCTGAAAAGAGGGCGACTGCGGTGGGATTCGTCAACACCTCTACCGCACTCGGGACGCTTCTGGGCGTGTTGGTCGGAACCATGGCAGGAGCCACCTTCGGCTGGAGAAACGCGTTCCTCGTGACCGCGGTACCTGGAGTGATTCTGGCCGTTGTCATCTTCCTGACAGTCAAGGACAAACCCAGAGGCTCGACCGAACCAGAGTTGGCGGAGGTCAAGGACAAACTGAAGGAGACATTCTCCCTTGAATCGGTCAGGAAGCTCTTTGAGAGAAAGTCTGTCATTCTGCTTTTCACGCAGGGGTTCTTCGGGGTGTTCCCGTGGCAGATCCTGTCGTACTGGCTGATGCTATACATGGCGCAGGTTAGGGGCTTCACAGCTGACGAGCAGTTGATCGTGATGCTCGTGGCACTTTTGGCCATGGTGGGAGGCAATGTGGTGTCGGGCATCGGAGGAGACTGGGCTTTCAAGAGATCTCTCAAGGGCAGAACGATGTTCGCTGCAATCGCGGTCGCGGTCGGACTAGTCTTGTTCGACGCAACCGTCGTGGCCAGAGGTGGTCTCATACTATTCCTGGTGCTAGGTGGACTGACCGGCTTCTTCATCCCGATGGCGGGTCCAAACGTCTCTGCTTCGATCCAAGATGTCGCGCTGCCGGAAGTGAGGAGCACTGCACTCTCGTTGCAGGTCTTCTTCGAGAACATCGGCTCGGCATCTGCGCCTCTTCTGACCGGTTACCTTGCCGATATGTTCGGACTTGAAGCAGCGATACTGATCATAGTCACGATCACATGGGCATTGTGCGCGGTCTTGCTGGGAGCGACCTCACTTCTGATCCCCAAGGACATGGCATGGAAGAGGCAGGAGCTCACCGAAAGGGCCAGAGAGCTCTCAACGAGATAGTCTCACCGTCGAGAAGGATCCGCTGTGTTGGCGGAGGAGGAGAGTCAACTCTCGGACATCCAACTGGCCAATGAGGATTGGTCGCGGGAGTGAGCCGCGTTGATCCGCTTGACGACGCCCTGGACCTTCTCCCGCGAGAACCCTCGCTCTTGGCACAGGAACTCTAGCAGGCCCTGCTCATCAGGCCTCCGGAAGGCCAACGAGTATTCGTCTGTCACCTCTGGCTCCAAAAAGATCCTCCTCACCTCTCCCAGGTCCGCAGCGACCTCGACCAAGACTTCGTTGGGCATGGCTTCCATCGATCCGTACTTCCTCACAAGTCCGAGTGCCTTCTTGGGCCCGATGCCGCGCACCCCTTCATTGAAGTCGGTCCCGACGAGTATCGCCAAGTCGATCAGCGAACTCCTCGACAGTTGAAGATCCTCAAGTACTGATCCTAGTTCTATCAGCTCTGGTAGCAGGGGTCTCGATATCCTCTTGCTCGGCAGGTACTCCTTTCCAGTGAGCGTCACGTATCGAACTAGTCTGGGGGCGCCGTACAGCAGAGAATCGTAGTCTTGACTGTTGACTCCCCATGCGTCTCCCTTGGATGCCATGTGGGACGCCTGAGCTTCTGCATCAGCCGGAGCCTGAACGCTGGGGAGTCCCATGAGGTCAAGCAACCTCTTTGCGTCCTCGACCATCAAGCGGGAGAGCTTGCTCGACGCGACAGCCTTGGAGAAAGCGGTAGCGTAGTCCCCAGCCCTCCTAGCCTCCTGCCACTGCACCAGTGCCTTCTCACGAACCTCCCTCCTCTTCTCCAGTTCAGGTCCCTTCAACAAGGGGGGCTTGCCGTCGAATACGAACACTAACCTCAACCCGTAGTCTGAGATCAGTCGCGTGGTTCTGAACAACAGCCCGATCAGGTGCGAGGTCACCCTACCTTGAGAGTCGGTCAAGGGGCTGCCATCTGGTTTTCGAATGAGTGCTAGGAACTGGTAGAGCACGTTGTTCGCGTCTACCGCCAGCGATCTTCCCGAAAGGTCTCTGAGCCGTATGACTTTCCTCTTAACTATAGGAGTAAGGAAGACCCCCAAGCTGAAGCATACGACACGGCTCCGGATTTAAACGAACTTCTCGGCCCAATGGCAGGCAACGGAGTGAGCCTTTGTCAGATTCCTGAGCGGAGGTATTGCGGATTCGCAGACATCAGTCGCATACGGGCACCTAGGATGGAACCTACAACCCGACGGCACGTCAATCGAAGACGGAATCTCTCCGCGGGCCCCCACCCCGCCGACGCTCTTGGGGCCGATCTTCGGGGTTGCCTCAAGAAGCATCTGTGTGTAAGGATGGATTGGCTTCGACATGATCTCGGCGGTCAGGCCAAGCTCGAACACCTTACCTAGGTACATGACGGCCATCCTTCTTCCCATGTACTTCGCGACACTGAGGTCGTGCGTTATGAACAGGTACGACAGATGATAGGTGGTCGCGAGTTCCTGTATGAGGTTCAACACTCCTGCCCTCACTGAAACGTCGAGCATGGAGACCGGCTCATCCGCCACAATAAGCTCGGGATTAGTCGCGATCGCCCTTGCTATTGAGACCCTCTGTCTCTCGCCTCCACTGAGCTGATGCGGGTACTTGTAGAGAACATCCCCGTGGCCGAGCCCAACCTTATCCAAGAGGGAAGAAACGACATCCTCCTTCTGTTGTCTTGTCTTCACCATGCCGAAGACTACCAGTGGAAGCCCGACCTGATCCACAATCGCAGCACGAGGGTTCAGCGACTCATATGGATCCTGGAACATCATCTGGACTCTTTTCCTGTAGTTCTTGAGTTCGCCACCGTTGAGCTTCGGTATGTCAGCGCCCTCGAATTCGGCCGACCCTCCGGTGGGTTGCGTAAGTCTGGCTATGACCCTACCTGTGGTAGTCTTTCCAGATCCGCTTTCTCCCACCAAGGCCAAGGTTTCCTCTTTCGCGAGATCGAACGAGATTCCGTCCACCGCTTTCACTGACCTCCTTTTCGCAAAGGGATTGAGGCCACGCGAGACAGGGAAATGCACGTACAGATCCTTCACCGAAAGCATTGACGGGGTCACCTTTCTCTCGCTTGAAGATCTCGTCGACATGGTCACTTGTTCACCAGATGACATGCCACCGACCTACCCTCCTTTGGAGACAACAGTTCTGGCTCTTCAACGACGCATCTGTCAAAAGCGTACCTGCATCGGGGCCTGAACCTACATCCCTTGGGCACAGCCGCGAGGTCGGGTGGAGCTCCGGGTATGGACCAGAGCTTCTTTCCCGGGGTCGCGATTCCCTGAAGTGATTCGAGCAACCCCTGAGTATAGGGGTGGAGAGGGGACTCGTAGAGTTCCGAGGTCGGCGCCACCTCGGCAATCCTGCCTGCATACATTATCGAAACCTTGTCGCTGAACTCAGAAAGAGCCACCAAGTCGTGCGTGATGAACATCATCGAGAGGTTGAGTCTCTTCTGCATGTCTATCATCAGGTCCAAGATCTGTCTCTGCACGACGACGTCCAACGCCGTCGTTGGCTCGTCCGCAATCAACAACTCTGGGTTGAGCGCCAACGCCATTGCGATGACCGCCCTCTGCCGCATTCCTCCACTGAACTCATGGGGATAATCCTTGGAGCGTGAAGCGTCGATGCCGACCTGATCAAGCAACTTGGCGACCCTTTCCTCCATGTCCTTCCCATCGACACTTTCGTGAGCGCTAATCGCCTCTGCTATCTGGGATCCGATGGTCATTACTGGGTTGAGGCTGTTCATAGCTCCTTGAAACACCATAGAGATCTTTCTCCATCTGAAAGACCGCAGTCCTTCTTCGCTTAGGGAAAGGATGTCAGTGCTCCCATCGAAGATGATTCGTCCGTCCTTTATCTTGCCAGGAGGCTTTATCAGACGCATCAAAGCGAGTCCGGTCGTTGACTTGCCGCAACCGGATTCGCCTGCCAGTCCCATGATCTCTCCTTTCTTCACCTGCAAGCTGACGTCATCGACTGCCTTCACCTCGCCCCTTCGCGCCCAGAAGCTGACTCTGAGGTTCAAGACGTCGACTATGGACGCCGACGACATCACGCGGATCTCAACCTCGGGTTCGTTATGTCGGTAATCGCCGACCCGATGAACGTGATGGCCAAACCGACCGCGGCTATGCTGAGGCCGGGTGCCAAGATCCAAGCCCAACCGTTGTTGTAGAAGGCGCCCTCAATCTGGGCGAAATAGAGGATCGTCCCCCAGCTCATGTTGAATGGGTCTCCAAGACCTAGGAAGCTCAGAGAAGCCTCACCTAGAATGGCCGAGATTATGGATAGTATCCCGTTTGCCACTATTAAGGGGGCGATGTTCGGCAGTATTATCTGTGCCATTATCGTGAGGTTGGATGCCCCAGAAACCCGGGCAGCATCTACAAAAGGCCTTTGCTTGACTGAGAGGGTCTCGGATCGCACCATCCTTGCCATTGAGGGCCACCCGAAGACAGCCAGGACGAGAATGGTGTTCCACATGCTTTGCCCTAGCATGGTCGCCATCCAGATCATCAGAGGTAGACTCGGCAAGACCATCAGCTCATCAGTGAAACGCATCAGAAGCTCATCCATGAGGCCTCCGTAATAGGCCGCAGCGAGACCGATGGAAGAACCTATGACTATGACCGAAACAGCCACTATAAACCCTATCAGGAGTGATATCCTCGTCCCCCAAAGGAGCTGACTCAGGATGTCTCTGCCGATCCCATCCGTGCCGAGCAGGTGTTCGAGCGTTGGCTGAAGATAGGGGAGAGCGCCGAACTTGTATGGGTTGTACGGCGCGAGCCAAGGTGCGAACAACGCAATCGCTAGAAAGAAGGCCGCTATCAGCACCCCTATCCTTCCTCTCCTGTGATTCCACACGTCTACTGCGAAGGCGGTGATGCCGAACCCGCTCTTTCTCTTGGCGGAACCCTGCTTTGTCTCACTCGACATCACGGTCACCCTGTCAGTATCTTATCCTGGGATCGAGGATCGTGTACAGGATGTCGACTACCAGAGTCGAGAGAATGACAGTGAATGCCAACACGAAGAACGCGCCTTGGATCAGCGGATAGTCGAGCCCGGTAACCGCACCGTAGAGCAGAAGCCCTATTCCTGGATAGCTGAAGACGGTCTCCGTGAGAATGGACCCGCCTACCATGAATCCGAGGCGGAGCACGAAAAGGGTCATCACTGGCAACACAGCGTTTCTGGCTGCGTGTTTGATCATTATGTCCTCCCTCTTGACGCCCTTGGCCTCGGCAGTCAGGATGTAGTCCTCTCCCAGAGTTGCCATCATGTTGTCTTTCATGATCAGTGTATAGCTGGCGAAGGAGCCGATGGTTAGTGTCAGAACGGGCAGTGCAGCGTGGTACAATACGTCAAACATCCAGGGTATGCTGAACCCGTTGTACACGGCGCTAGGAGAAACTGCCCCGGCGAACGGGAACAGTCTCAGGAATACGCCGAAAAACAGGACTAGGATCATCGCTACCCAGAAGTACGGCACGCTCAGCATGAACATCGAGCTCGATGAAATGAACGCCTCGAGCTTAGATCCTCTGTACCATGCGGACATCATGCCGAGTGCAACTCCTAGAATAGCGGTTAGTATCGAAGAGGTGCCTAGAAGAAAAATGGTCCACGGCAAGGCTTGAGCCAGAAGGGACCACACGGTCCCGGGGTAGAAATTGTAGGACAGGCCGAAATTCGGCGGAAAAGTGAGCAAGACGTTCTTGATGTAGAGTACGAATTGCGTCTCGATCGGCTTGTCCAGGCCGAACCTCTCCTTCAGTTCCGCGACGACTGGCCCGGGAAGCCTGTATTGCGACGCAAACTGATCTGTAGGACTTCCGGGCATCAGCCTCGGGATGATGAAGATGAGCACGACCGCTATGACGAAGGTTAGCACTGAGTTCAAGGTCCTCCTGACGAGATACCTTGCCGTGATCATTTCTTCTTTCTCTCTCGACTGCGCCTATTTCTTTCTTGTTAGGAAGTAGAGGGCTGCTGCCACCACGACGATCACGAGGGCTCCTCCAACGTACAACATTGTGTTGTCAGCAGGCGGGGCAACCTCGTGGCTGGGTAGGTGTAGAGCCATGACGAGTCCGGCCATCGGCAGCATGAAGCCTTGGCTCACCGGCGTCTCGTATCCTTCGAATGTGTCGGTCCTGTGAGCCCACAGAGTCTGCTGGTAGTACAGCGTGAAGTATGGAACCTCATCCGCGACCACCCTCTGAGCGACCGCGAATGCTTGGTACTGTGCCGCGTAGGTCGTTGCCGCTCTTGCGTTAGCCAATGCATCGGTCTGCCCCGCACTGGCCCATCTGCACCAACCGTGGTAGTCTGAGGCTGGGTATACGCCGATTGGCGAAACCGCTCCTGGGTTGTCCCTGAAGATGTTCAAGATGAAGTCAGGGAAGGTAGGCCTGTTTGTCGTCAGTATTGAGAACTCGTAGGTCCCGTAGTACCAGCTATTGACCACAGTTCCAGAGGCGAGGACTTGGGTCTGAACGTTGATCCCTGCTTCCTTCAGGTTCTGGTCTATTATCGCAGCGATGACAGCTGACGGACCTCTCGCCCTCAGCGTCATGACTGGCCTCCACTGAGTGCCGTTCGCGAAGGTGTAGAAGCCGTCCGCTCCCTTGATGAACCCGGCCTGCTGCAACAACTGTTGTGCCTGTGCTATGTTGCGTGTCCATGGTGCCAAGTCAGACGGCACCCATTTGGTCAAGTCTGCCGGCAGACCACCAGGACTGGCGACGGCACCGTATCCACCCAAGGCGTAGTTCACAACGGCCGGGGTGTCTATGCTCAGTGCTATGGCCTTCCTCACTCGCGCGTCGGTGTAGGGAGACCTCAAGCAGTTGAAGAGCACTACACCTGCCCCGACTTCTTGGTCACCTACGAACGCCTGGCTCGGGTAGATGTCGACCGTGCAGTTGGCCTGCGATATGATCGCAGGCACCATGGTTCCACCAGTGAGCTGCACAAGATCGAGCTGCTTTGTCTGAAGAAGTCCCGGGATGTTTGCATCCGGGTTGAGCAGCACTATAGTTATGTTCTGAAGGTGTGGTGTACCTCCCCAGTAGTATTGGTTCCTCACCAAGTGTATGTTGGTGTCACCGGGTTTGAAGTTCACGACTTGGAAAGGACCAGTGCCAATCGTGAAACTCTTGTTGTAACCGGCTAAGCCTGTCTGAGCCGCAGGAGTCAAGAACTCGTGCTTCGGGACTATCCAAACGTAGGTCAAGAAGTAGTCGAGCCATTGGCCGAATGCCTGCTTCAACGTGAACCTGATGCCGGTCGCATTGAGTATGTCAATCCTGGAAACGTATGGGCATATCGCGAACTCATCGAGCCTCACTGAGGAATTGTACACCTGGAATGTGAAAAGGACATCGGAAGCATTGAATTGGACCCCATCGCTCCATTTTGCGTTTCTGAGATTGAACGTGTAGACAAGGCCATCGGAGGATGCGGACCAGTTAGTTGCCAACAAGGGGACATATGTGCCGTTTGGCAGAGTGGCAGCTAGACACTGGAATGCGAGACTGTAGATTATGTCTCTGGCTCCCACGGAGATCGGGTTGTTGCCAACGGTGACAAGCAGCTTTATTGTCATCAACGGGGCATTAGCAGCGTTGGGAACGCCCACCTTGAGTTCTCCACCTTCATTGTAGACCAGGGCAGCTTGAGCTGGAATGAACGCGAAGACCATTCCGCCCGCTAGTAGTGCGATTAAGGCAGTCGAAAGTATTCTGGTGCTATTTTTCATCATTTTTGCATGCACCTGCATAAATGGGTCGTTTTATGTATATAAGTATTCGATTTCAAGCATGCGGGGCAATAGCGCTCAACTACTTTTACCTTTTCGCAGGGTGTGTTCTCTTCCCCTTTCAAGCTACACCACAGAGTTGAACGATAGAGGGAGCCCGACGTTAGTGATCCGTCATTCATCTGGATCGAAAGTCATGAGATTCTCTCTTCTGAAGTGAACCTGCCCCGACCTTACGATTCACCGGTCTCGCGCACGTCGACAACTGTCCCCTTGGTCATGCGCAGCAGATCGGTTGGTTGCACCTTCAGGAGGGCTCTGGGTGATCCCCCGCCACCGAACACCACCTTTCTGTCAAGGACTCTGGGATCTATGAGGACTGTAGCATCGTAGCCGAATGGCGGAACTCCCCCAACCGGGTAGCCAGTGTATTCCAACACTTCTCTGGGAGTGGCAGCACGCGGCGCCGGGAATCCGACTAGGGCTCCGATCTTCCGGGGACTGACCCGATCGGTTCCCGACACTATTGCCACAAAGACCTTGCCTTGGCGGATCAAGACTATGCTCTTTATGAGGTCGGATGCACTGCGCCCGAGAGCGGTAGCCGCCTCTTCCACCGTGTGAACGGAACCCTCGAAGACCAGCTGCTCCGCCTCGATCCCGTTTGACTCGATGAATTGCTTGAGTTTGTGCTCGAACTCCTCTGGAGATCCCATGTCTGTGACTACACCCAAGCTTCCTGAATCGTCAGATTTTCTCCAGTCATTTCCGGTGACATGGCTCTACAGGGCGGGTTTGGGGAACTTGGCGCGCGAGAACCTGTGTTCTTTCTCCTGCGGAATCACTTCCTCGATAGTGTATTCGCGCGAGCCCAGCCCCAGTCTGCTGGCGTATTCAGTCACTGCGTAGGGGTCCTTGTACGGCCCGTGTATTCTCTGGAAGGGATGCAGACCATCTCCTTCTATGATCTCCATTGATTGGGGAACATTCTCCTTGATTAGATTCTTGCTCGCCAACATGTCCAGCGTTGCCTTGTCTAGGGCGACAGGGTCTGTTGATCCGAGCACACCGAGGTCGTCCAAGATCGGACCGGTCGTTATCCCCCAGCAATCGCAGACAGGCATGATGTCGGTCGCGACACTGATGAAGAACCTGTCCTCCTCTCGGAAGTTGGCAAGGGCCTCCCGCGTGGTGAGAGCCATCAGTTCCTGGAACGCGAGGAAGTTGGCAGGGTTGATCTCTAAGCATCCATGAGGGTTGCCCTCGACGCATCTTCTACATTGATTGCAGCTGTCGAACTCTATCCTGACGCCCTTGGTCTTCTTGCTGATCGAGATAGCACCGAAGGGACATGCATTGACGTGAAGGTCCGGATCCTTGCACTTCTCGGGGAACCAGTATTTGTCGTACTGCATGACACCGTGCATCTTCGATCTGGTACGGGCAGTGAAACTGCCCAGCGCGAGGTTCTTCAGGGCGCCCCCAAATCCCACTGTATTGTGTCCCTTCGCGTGAGAGAGTGTGACAATGACATCGGCATCCTTGCACAGTCCGCCCATCTCGACCTCGTCCAAGTTCTTGTAGTTCAGCTCCTTCCTCACGAAGTAGTTGTCGGTGGGGCCAGCAATGGGAAAGACTGGACAACCGACAACCTCCGGCGTGTACCCTCTGGGCGTGGCGCTCCTGAAGCACTCCAGACTGTCCGCTATGAAGGGCCTTCCGCCTGCTCCTCGGATCTTGGACACTAGCAGACCGACGAGGAAGGGGCTGACCGTGCTGAACCCGACGTTTCCGCCGAGGTGCATCTTGACCAGAACAGACTTGTCCTTGACCCTGCTCTCGATTCCGAGCTTCTCTACAACTTGAATGAACTTCGCCGCGAAAGAATGCTCGGGCTCCAATGAACGCGACTGCATGGATCCGAAGTAGACTGTACTGGAAACCATGGACTAGCCCGCGAACTGCGATTATTCTGTCTTTCGCAAGGAAAGGAAACTTCGAGCCCAATGCCTAGTTGGAGTCGTCATGTTTTTCCAATCCGAGCTCCTCTAGCCTCCTCTTCCCCTTGGCTTTCAATACACCGGCCCTTCTCCATGTCAACAGGGCGAAAGATAAAACGGGGAGTATGACGGCAATCATCATCACTTCTACCGCCGGGTACGTCGACCCCCCGGGATCCGGACGATCGTGGATGCGTGGAAGACCGGCATCGGCTGCATGTCCACGTCGGAGGCAAGTATGGCCGAGCCCAAGAGGGATTCCACGTCCTCGCTCACTCTCGTCTTCATTGAGAGGGTGAGGCTCGTAAGCGACGCCATGAACGCAATCCCTATCGTGATGCCGAGTATCGTCAGGATGGTCCTGGTAGGTCTAGCTCTGAGATCCCTCAAGGAATACCTCGTCAGATAGTCCAACAATCCCATCAGTGGACTTTCGAATTCTGCGACTTGCTCGTAATTAAGGATTGCTCACCGAGTTGCGTCCCAAATCATATGCTGAGTAGAATGGAAACCATTAAATCGGGCACAGGCGAACGGCGGTGGATTGCGCCGAGTTCTCGCCCAAGTCTTGCTGGTCATGATAGTGGCGATGCAGCTATTGGTCATCCCGGTATCAGGTCAGGACGCAGGGGTTTGGGTCATCAACTACACGATCCGGGTGGTACCGGCCAGCCCGGATGCCTCGTTTGCTCCAGAGCCGATGATGATTTCCGGGAGCATAGATCTGGGCGGACTCTCGACCTCAATCGCTTTCTCCGGGAACCTCTCTCTCGCACAGAACGTCACTGGCACCCTGAGAGTCGAGAGCGAGAACCCACCAAGCTCCTACTGGCTCGACCAGTTCATCACGGACAGACCGCAATACATGGTGTCAATCATGCCGACACAACGCTATCGGCTGTACAACTGGGAGTTCGACAAGGAGGGTTCGTCCTACAGGTTCTATCCTGTTGCCTCACAGTACGGGGGCTACTCCTTCTTCGGCACGGAGGCAGACTACTCAGACATCAGGGGCGACGTGAACTACACGGAGAGGGAAGTGACAATCGATGTCAAGTTGATGATGGCCAGCGCGAGGCTCGTCACCTTAGATCAGACGGCGTCCTATTCATTGCTTAGCAGCATATCTTTCGATACCCCCTCGACTTACCATCTTTCCGGCGACAGCTCTCTCGCCCTGGTCCCTACATGGATGAACGTTACGCAACTCACCGGAGCTTACACTGTCGTCCTGCCAGCACTGCCGGACCCGAGGAGAGCTACTATCCCGTTTATCCTTGATCTGAACACATCGCAGCCCGGACGCGTGGACATGGGCACACGGCTCGTGTCGATACTGAACTCAACAGCGGCGACTTGGCTCAATGACGACGAGGACTTCTTCCACAACACGCTCCTTGACGACCCCGAGACCATTGGCAGGATAGAAGAGGGAAAACGTGACTTAGACAAAGCACTGGAATCGATTGCAGCAGGAGACACGGCCACCTTCGGATTCTACATGTCCAATGCGTTGAAGCTCACGGCAGAGATCAGACAGGCTAGGACGGACGCAACGTTCTTCGTGATCTACTTCATCGCTCCGATCGTGATCACGTTCCTCTTCATCGCTTCCGCCATGGTCGGGCACCTTGTCTTCAACGCCCAGCCCTCGTACATTGTCGGCATTTTCATAGGAATCTTGGCAGTTTCGTTTGTCGCCCATCCTGCCCTCAGGATCTACGCCCTCTCAATCGAGTTGGACATCAAGACGCTCCCGTCGATCGTGGTCACAGTCACGCTGGTCGGGGCTGTCGCATACATGGTGTTCAAGCGGGCCGGCGCGCAGACAGTCTACGGGTTAGCGATCTCAACTGCGATGAGGTTGATGAAGGCCAGAAGGTTCAGGGGATTTCTCTCACTTCTGGCAGTAGTGGTAGTGGCTGCCTCCGTGGTTCCGACCATCACCTTGAAGACCACGTCTCCTGTTCTCGCGTCACAGACCGCGATCAGCGGAGATCACAAGTTCTCTTCTGCGTTCGCCAAGTGGTCCCTACACATGAAGACCTCCACAAGCGACACAACTATGGAGGGGCTGCGCCCCCTCCATCCGGGAGAGGCCGGCTACCTAGCGGGCGCCGCAAAGCTCGATCCGTGGACCACTCTGTCCGTTGGCAAGGCAGATCTCTCTTTGGCTGAGGAGTCAGTGGGCGGCGCGCTGGTGGTTCTCGACCTCGAGCGTCTCAGTGAGATCATGGGGTTGTCCCTCAGCCCACAAGGTGGCAACCTGTCAGAAGGTATCCTACTCAGCGCGAGTATCGCAATCGGACCGTTGGCGTCGGCTGATTGGGTGAACATAGACGGAGAGCAGGTTCGGGTGGCCGGGCTTTTCGAACCCAGTGCACTGGTCGGGCCCGACAATAGGACGCTCGCGGAACTTGTTCTGAATGTGCCGATACTAATGGGAGGCTTCTCACTCCGAGGAGCTTCCATGAGCACAATCGGCGGACCCTTCCTGGGCATCTTGGACAGAAGCAAGGCGGAGGAGATCGGACTAAGGGTGATCGATCTCGGTGTGATAGGAAAAGCGGGGAATGCCTCAGTCGAGGAACTGCAGGATATCACGCTAGCGAACAGGAACTGGCTGACTTACGTGGATGCCGAAGCTCAGTTGGCGGTTGACGCTGTCCTTTCGTACAGGTTCGACATGGTCTCAGGTTCCTCCTTGAAGACGATCTACGCGACGCTTCCATTGACGGTTGCGCTGGGCTCCTGGCCATCTCAGCTTCTACTGATGGTGATAGGCGGACTGGTTGTGATGAATGTCATCGTAAACTCAGTCATCGAGAGAAAGAAGGAAGCCATTACCTTCAGCAGCCTAGGTGCGAGTCCAAGCTTTGTGACCAACTTGTTCATAGCGGAAGGGATAACCTTGGGTGCGCTTGGCGGGACGATAGGATACGCTGTCGGATACGCAGCCTCCGCTTGGCTAGGCGTCAGTTCGCCTGCGATAAGGGCCGAACTTTACACCCTAACTCCGCTGTTGCTGGTCCTTTTCCTCTCGATGCTGACGACGGCGCTGGGATCCATTTTCCCCGCCCGCTCTGCGATCCTCCAGATCGTTCCCAGCAGAGAAATCCTCAAGCGTGAGGTCGGAGAAATCAGGTTCGATCCTAACGGCGATGCCCTCATAATGATCCCGATGCGCATCAAAACCACGGAGTGGAGGAGGTTCTCGACGTTCCTCCGACAGCTTGTCAATCTACCCACCACTTCCTATGCATACGGATTGTGGATAATGGAGCACAAAAGGGTAAATTTCGTGGACACGTTGACCGTTGATTTCAAGGCCTTCGAGGGATCTTTGGCAGAGAGGAAGATGACATACTTGGTTGATGTGAGGCCCATCAGCATGGGCGAGTTCTCTGGAGTGGAACTGAAGGTCGCCGGCTTTCCCGAGTGGTCGGACGGCCACAGAATGCTCCTGAAGAACATGCTGTACGAGTTGAAAGACCAGCTGATCAAGTATACCGCCTACGCGGGAGCAACGGGAAAGCTGGCCCCTGAGGAGGAGATGGAGGACATCCAGGAGCAGCTGGCGAGGACGAGGAAGGAAAGGGACGAGTTGGAAAGGAACCTTCGCGAACTGGAGCGGGGAATCTCAGACCTGGAAGCCAGAGCAACTAGACTCAGCGAGGAATTGGGCAAGAGCACCCAAAAAGATGCTGGCACGTGAAACGGCTTAGGCAAAATCGTAAACAAATGCTCTCCCAGTCGAAAAAAGGTTAAAAGGGCTTACCAGAGGGAACATTGAATCCGGTGCCATTGGGAGAGTCAGCTTCGACGAGAGAAAGGAGAGTTCCGACTGAACAACCAACTGTGGAGAATACGGGGGCGGCGACCGACTCGAAGATCGTGAAGATCGTAGAAGCGATAAAGTCAGTGGGCCCTAGGAACTGCTCGCTCATCTCTAGGATGACCGGGATCCCAATCGAGACAGTCAGGTACAAGATAAAGAGGCAATTGCTGAGGAAGGGAATAGAGTTCCACGCGGTGGTTGACTATGAGCTACTTGGCCTTGAGAGGTACTGGGTCACTGTGGACTTCTCGGAAAGGTTCAGGGGTCAGGCCCCTCAAATTCTGGATGTGCTTTCGAAGTTCGGGCTGACCTACTACATCAGAGTCTTGCCACACTCATCCTACGAGACCATGATTGCCATACCGCGAAACGGTCTCCAGAAGTACAAGGAGATACTCAGCTACATGGCTTCTTCAGGTGTGCTGAACCTATACCACATTGAACCGCTGGATTGGGTTCACTGTGTTTCCCTGAGACCCGAGTACTACGATTTCGACAAGGGACAGTGGGATTTCAGCTGGTCCTCATTGGTCCCCTTGACCATCAGGCCAAACCCACTGCAGCGTGTCCCCAACGGGGAGACGAAACCCGACATGATGGACCTATTCATACTCAAAGAAATGCAGGTCAGTTCGCTGACCCATCTGACAATGATAGCCAAGAAGCTGGGAGTGGGCCCAAAGACTCTGAGATACCACTATGTTCAGCATGTCAGAGAAGACAACTTGCTGGCTGGATATGCTGTTAGGTGGAGCGGCGCCAGCAGGAATTCCACTGGATTGGTCATTCTGTTAGTGCGTCTGTTGAACGTGAAGCCCAACTCGATATCTGGTCTTGAGAAGGTGTTCTTCGAGCTACCCTTCACATGGCAGCAGACGTATTCCGAGAGAGGTGACGTGTTCACTGCGATCTTGAGCCTTCCGTCTGACGAATACGTCAACACGCTCTCATACCTAGCGTCTGCCTTGCCCCAGTTCAGAGGAAAGCTGGAAACGCTCGTGCTTGACAACAAGTACGCGATGTCATACGCTATACCGTACGAGATGTTCGACCCTGTCAAGGGATGGAACTTGGACTCGGCGGCCGCGCGCGCTGCGCTCGAACATGTCTTGGGAAAGCCCGAAGCACTCAGCCAAGAGAGCAGACACGCCAAGCAGACCCAGCGAGAATCACTCTAGACACGCGTAGGACTACCTACTACTGTCGCCAGCTCGTGCCTCATTGGATGATGTGGCGGGCTAGACCTAAGGAGCCCGAAAGGCCAAGTAGAGCAGAACCTCTGCAACCTCGGCCGGGATCCTCAAGCTCAGTGGAAGTGGAATCCCTATTGGATCACCAAGTGGAAGTGGAATCCCTATTGGATCACCAAGTGGAAGTGGAATCCCTATTGGATCACCAAGTGGAAGTGGAATCCCTATTGGATCACCGCCGAAGGCAGAGCCAATGGCGAGAGAAGCAGCGAGAACTACTGCGGCTAGCGTGACAAATGGTTCAACACTACGAGAGTGCATGACCGCCACTTGCAGTGGAGTGCTTATATACCTTTTTACTTTTTCACAAACTTTCCTGGTTTCCTGTAAGCCTATATCACAGCGTTATTGCCTCTCATGGTTCTTCAGACATCTGATGAGCCAATCCTCGTTGTTCTCGGCCTTGATGAAAACGGGGACGTTCCTCAGCTTGCTTGCCTTGTATGAAACGAACAGCCACTCCCCGACCTCAAGCTCCGACAGACGGTCCAAGACCTCATAGCCGAGCGAGTATGCGTCGGCGACAACCATCCTGTCGTAGACGCGCGGAAGGGTGCTTGCGAAGTAGCTGTGGAGTTGCTGAAGTGCGTTCACGTTCAGGTGAGCCACCCTCTGGGTGCTAAGCCAGCAACCCGCCCTGTACTTGCGGCCCTGCCTGAGAAGCGACTCGACGGCCACACTAGCCGACTCTGTGTTGTCCTCCCTCCTCGTCTTGTCAGGAATGAACTCCTGTGCTTCGTCGAGAACTGTCAGCACGTTGACCTTCGAGTATCCCTTCTTCTTCATGTCGAGCAATCGCTGGATGTACCTTGCGACGCACTCCCTAGCATCAACGGGGTCTGGCGAGTACACGACCGTTACTCTCGGCATCTCTCGTGTGAGGACTTCCTCTGCGAGGTCTTCTGGACCTAGTGAGGAACCCGACTTCGGGTGACGATCTTCCACCAACGCCGGCGGATTCTGCAGGAAGTTCAGCAGGCCTTCTGCCTCCTTTGCCTCTCCGGACATTTGGTGTACCGATGACCTGAACTCCTGAAGGATATTGATCAACTCGGAGCAGACTGCAGCGTCGCTCGTCATCTCGCGTAGAGGAGTGTCCTCGTCCAGTCCGTGCTGCTTGACGAGGTTGCCGATCTTCATCATGGCAACACTGGCCGCAGTCGACCCAGACTTTCCGCTCTCCACCACTTTGCTCAGAAAGGAAACGAGAAGGTCGAGAGTGAGGTCGGCCGTCCTTGTCGTCGAAAGATCCATCTTCCTGACCGCGTTTCTCTTGTGAAGTGTGATGAGCGCTTTCTCTATTGGCCCGGCGCCCCCGACGGACTCCTCGAGAGTTTCCGGCACTATCTGCGATTCGATGAGTGCATTCGGGGCCTCCAAGATCTCCTGCTCGGTTGTGACGATGCTGCCCTCTGCCATTTCGTCCAGCAGATTGACAACGTATTCCCCTGAGATGTCGAAGATCACGACCTTGAGATCCTTGGCCAAATCCAGAGCCTTCCTGATGAGAAAGGATACCAAGTTCGACTTGCCCACTCCCGTGAACCCGAACACGCCGGTGTGGTATCGAATCATGTACGGGATCGTCACTGTAAACGGTATCCCGTAACCCAACAGTGCCCCTATCTCGCTGCCGTCTTCGACGCACACGAATTCCTTGGTGGCATCCAGTGAGAGCAGATGCGCTTGGGTCCCCGTCAGGGGGGTCAGCTTGGTCCTGGTGAACTCAACTATCCCGTCCGTGATCTTGGCCAAGTACCCAGTTGGCACCGTCATGATGTCGATCCAGTTCTCCTTCGCATCGGCCCATCCTTTCTCAATCGTCCGCAGGAACTCCTCCCTGAGGACCTTTGGCATAGAAGTATCGATGCCCAGCTCTTGTAGGTGAGTCGCCTTGACCCCGACGACCTCGTAGATCAGAAAGCCTTCCTGCCCGGACACCGGACGCGATATCGCCACGAAACAGGGGTCATGAAGCCTGTCCAGGACACCGATGTCGAACTTCGCATCCAGCGTTGCTGTGGAGCTCTGAACGGTGATCTCATCGCCGCCCCTTCCCTTGGAGGTGATGAGCGAGGTCCTGTGGGATCTGAGCCTGGAAACGAACCTGCCCCCCATGTCATCGATGAGATTCTCTCTGGTCAATGCGGTCATTCGGAGGCACCCCTTGACCTTGAACGTTCCTGCTCAGTCCTTATATCTCTGAATCTCCTTGCGCAGTTGAACATTCTGTCCGATCTCGCGAGCGGACCCAGCTCAAGCCAGACTATCCCCCTCAGCATCCCGCGGGCAGTCTTGGAGTCGACTTTCACGGCCTTGTCAGCAATGAAGAGCAGGTGGTTGTGTCCGAACGCTTCAAAGACATCAGGGTTGTCGGAGCAACTGAGGATCTTCAACACCAAGTTGTCCAACGGGTTGGTCCGGTCCTCGAAGTAGAGAGAGGCACCAATCACCCTGTTCTCTTCACGAACTTTCTCATCCTTTACCATCTTCCCATCGAATCGTGGCCAGAAGAACCTGTCGTAGAGGAAAACGGGCGATTTGCTTTTGGGATCTGAGGACAGGCTCCTGAGTTCGAAATACGACCTGACGAACTGCTGCTCTGCTGCCATTCTCCTCCTAGCAGCGACCAGCTTCGGATCCTTGTCGTCGGCCACTACCAAACTGCTGAATGCGGCATCGTAGCTGAGCGTCCTCCACGGAGTCGGAACATCCACCTCATCGGAAGTGCTGAAGATGTTCAGTAGGGACTTGTCGCTCTTCATGGGCCATATGGATTTCTCAGAGGATGTGGACGAGGTCAGGCCGGAGTGCGGTATGACGGTCCTGCCGAATTCCGTCGCCAGCGTGTCCTTGGCTATGCCTATGACCAGGATATCCTTCGCGATAGATTTCCTCGACAGCTCCCGAAGCATGAGCAGATTGACCGCGTTTAGTTCCAGGTCGCTGATCCAGTTGCCCGTTTGAAGCCTCAGTGCGTGCTCGCTCCCCTTGAATATCCTATCCTTCATCGCCTCTACGACATAGAAGACTCGCCTCCAGTAGTCCCTCACTCCATCAGACAGCTTGAGGTGGGTGTCCCGGTCATTGCCGCCCTCTTCTAGGAGGCCCTTTCCCAGCCTCTTCAGCCCCTTGCGTACCGACTTGAGGTCGCCATCGTCCAGTCCAAGGTCCCGGGTCAGCTGCTCGTAGCTGAGCCTGTCGCCTCCAAGCAGCTTCCTTATCGCATGGTAGTGCATATATCTGCGCCTCAACGGAACCCGCAGGCTGCCGTCATGGATATAATACGCCAAGTCCAAGTCGAGCTTCGTTAGTTTCCCCGAAGGGGTTGGCCATCCAACTATCGCAAGCTCTTCCCTCTTCAGCAACTCTCTGTAGTCGCGGGCCAGCGGACCGTGAGTGCCCGAGAGCGGTCTATCCATGAAGATGACGCTGGCGGCGTCGGTGTCAACCACGCCGTTTGCTACTGTGATCTCTGCCATCGCCATGATCGCGAACGGAAACTTGGCCGAAATCGCAGTCAGGTCGTAGTCGGTGTCTATGTTCTTGGAGGGCGCCACCGCCGGTAGATCCTCCATCCAGAGAGGGACCGTGCACGACACGTCCAGTCGTCCCTCCCTTGCGGTCTTGTCAATCGAGAACGCCAACCCTTCTCTCGCAACAGTGAATGGACATCCGAAGGCACTCGCGTTGGCATAGAACACAATCATCTCCAGCAGCTCATCAGTCGCCATCGAGCCGTCTATCCCAATGGCCTGGTGCTCTCCTTCCCCGAAGAGGTCCAATGCCGTGTCTCTGGATGCGGTCTCGTCCAATGATCTGAACAGCGCGAGCAGCTCTCTTGCCCCTCTGATCTTCTTGGTGCGATCCCTGAAAACCTTGACGAGTCCTGATGTTTCGTTCCTCAGCTTAGAAGCTGTCTCGTCAAAATCCGCCATCTGATTTCCCGAGGGGTTGCACAGGTTAAAAGGTTGTCCACCCGTGGAGGTATCAGTCCACTTTCGCGCTGGTCACTATGTGAACTGAACACGTCGCAACACTCGTCGGGTACTTCGGAGAGTGAGTCGAAAACTCTTAAGGCCAGTGGGAAGCCCAACCCCGCGCGACGCGATGACCTCCAGGAAACAGGAGAGAAGAGACCTTGAGCGGATAGATGCTCTAAAGGGTCACGAGCAGATTGACCCGTATCACCTAGCGAAACTGAAGGAAGAGATCCTGAAGGACGGGCACCAGCGTGACCCCATAACAATCGACGCAAAGACAAACGTTATCCTCGATGGGCATCACAGGGCAGAGATATTCAAGGGGCTCAACCTTTCATTGATCGCGGTGTACCGAGTAGACTATGACAACCCTGAGATCTTGGTTCAAGCCTGGCTGCCGGCGTTCAATGCTGGACCTCAAGCAGTGGCAGATGCGCTCGGCCTGAGCATCGGAGCAAGCCCGGTCGGAAGCAAGGCAGGGATCACTCTTGTCTGGGATGGAGGAGAACAGGAGTTGCCGGGAACGAGAGCACAGGTAATGGACTTGCTCGTCGGCAGATTCCCCATCACGTACGTCAGAGACCAGAGAGAGGCCAGAGCACTCATACAGTCAGGCAAGGCCAAGGCGTTTCTCATTCTCCCGACGGTAAGCAAAGAAGATGTCATCCGGAGTGCGCTCTCAGGCAACAAGCTGCCGCCCAAGACAACCCGTCACGTGTTCCCCGAGAAGCCCCGCCCAGTGTTCGTCCCTCTGGATGATCTGTCGCGCTAGAGCTTGAGCAGATTGCCTATTTCGCGGCCAGCCTGGCGCAGAAGCAGGTAGCCCTTGGACATTGACTCCTCCAGTCTCATCGGTCCGGTGGAAATGGAGAAGAACGCGTCGATCGGCGGCCGCAGTTTCTCGTACCCTTCGCCCAGTGAGCCCGTCAATCCCACCGCCACCTTACCTCCGATCTCCTTGAAGGCGCGCGCAACTACCAGCGGGGCCTTGCCGAACCTCGTCTGGCCATCGATCCTGCCCTCGCCGGTTATGAGCCCGAAGCACCCGGTCACTTTTGACCTGAAGTCTCCTAGCTCTAGTATCATCTCGGCTCCGAGTCTCACTTTTCCTCCCAAGGCGATGGCCGCGGCTCCCATGCCTCCGGCAGCTCCGCTCCCCTGCTCGGTCTCAATTGGGCGGCCCGACGCCTTCGACAGAATCGAGCACCAACGGGCCATGGCCTTCTCCAGCTTCGGCATCAGCTCGCGAGTGATTCCTTTCTGTGGGCCGTAGATCGCGGTGGCACCCTCCCTTCCCAGAAGAAGGTTGTCCACATCGGAAGCCACAGTCAATTCCACGCCGGTCAACTCGTCGAAAGCAGGTTCGAGGTCGATGTCCTTCACGGAGAACAATCCCCTCGCGCCGTATTCCCTCGTTCCTGCTGCCCTTGCTCCGGCTCCCACCAAGAGCCCTAGCCCCCCGTCATTTGTAGCACTGCCCCCCAAGCCGAGGACTATCCTGCTTGCGCCTGCTCTCGCGGCGTGAGCTATCAGTTGTCCCGTTCCGACCGAACTAGCCCGAAGAGGATTCAGCTTTCTGCGTCCTAGCAGCGCGAGCCCCGATGCCCTTGCGCTCTCTATGATAGCCATGTCACCCAGTCTTAGATAGGGCGCTTTGATCACCCTGCCGAGCGGATCCGATACTTCTACCACAACGGGCTCGCCCCCCCTCAGGAATCTGACCACATCGAGCGTCCCGTCCCCTCCGTCAGCTAGGGGGTACCTCACCGGCTCTACCCCTGCTTCGGCCAACCCCTCGGCGACCGCGTTGCTCGCATGCACGGAGTTAACTGAGCCCTTGAGCGAATTCATCGCTGAGATAACTCTCATCTGGAGTTTCACAGAGAGTGACTGTCCGAGTTATTAACCTGCAACGTCTCGGCAGCTCATCACGAGGGAAGAGTCACAGGTCGATAGACATCTATCAGCTTCTGGCGGACACGCGACGGGCGACATCTGAAGCCTCTGATACCCAACAGGCGGTCTATTCTCTCCCATTACGGGAGACTGGAATGGCATCACGCAAACTGCAGTGGTCGCAGAGATTGTGACTCAGAAGATGAACGAATCAGGCGGGCCCGGCGGTATCCGCACCCAAATGGGTTCGAGTCCATGACCCAGAATGACGAATCTGCAGTTTTCGTGGGGGCTCCTTAGGTCAACAATGCGTTTTCGAATACGGCGGATCAGCATATGTCGGTATGAGGAAATCGAGGTCTGTCTCCGAATCGGGCCTCTGTAGACTGAGTGTCCCTATCCTCTTGACAAACACGATGATGTGTCTGCAAATGAGAAAAAGGATACCTGTACAAGACAAGGCACCTAAGGCGTACATGAATGAGTAGAACTGCTTCGTGGGGGAAACAGACTCAATGCTTTGGGGTTCCTCATCAATCGTCACAACGTACTCTTTGACATACTCCTCCCGGTCGTGGGAGAGGTTAGAACCGTAGAGATGCAAGGCTGGAGCCATAGCGGGTGAAGTTGGCTGATTGATCCTGACGGTTGTATTCATGGTCCGCGTGTTTCCGGCCCGGGAGAATGTAGTCTAAAATAGTTGACTAGGTCAGGAAAGGGAAACTTTATATCTCTCTTGTATGAGGAGGCACCTACGGTGGTGACAATGCTTAGGAAGTCTGGATCCCTCTGGAAGACGCTCGCCGGTCAGACTAGGTTGTATTCCGCGCTCTCTGACGAGAATCGAATCGTGATTCTCTTGGATCTTAGCAACCCAGGAGAGGGGAAGTGTTTCAATGAGCTAAAGCGGGAGACCGGGTTGCCATCTGGGAGACTGGCATATCATCTTGGGCTTCTCAAGCGGGCGAGCCTGATAGAGAACAGGATGGAGAGGCATGGGAGAAAATCGTCCTGCTACGGACTCAGTGGGACGGGCCGCACAGCGGTGAAAAAGATGAGGAACGAGATCAAGCAGCTGCAGAAAGCACACTCACTCACCGGAAGTAGACTAAAGAGCATTGAGAACGATGACATTGCCCTCCATTCGTTCGAATAGTACCCTAGCTGTGTCGTGAGCTGGTAGTAGTTTTCAGGTTCTGAAGATACGGGACTATGAAACGTAGAATGCAGTTCAGGATTGCGTCCTTGAGAGCGTACTTCACCCTAGGATCTGCAGTGGCCAGATCGATATGCCCGTATTTTTCGCGCGGCGACTTCCGCACGTAGTCTGAGCACACGTAGACCCCACTGAACCCGACCTGCGTGTCCGGGATCCTGCAATGTTTTTCGGCGGCATGAACCATGTTGGGGCCTTCAATGTCGATCGAGTTAGCACCTAGTCGGGAGACGATTTCTCTGAAGGGAGTGTATGTCTCCTCTAGTATGGTAGACACAGCGACATGCAATCCGGTGCCAGATCCTGGGTTTCTCTCAAGAATAGGGTTCCAAGGGTTCTTGAAGTACTCGATTTCCTCTCCTTTCACTTTCGCGTAGGACTGGGGGATGAAGGATTTTGAATGAACATCACTAGCTGATTTACATGACCCCGCTTTTGCTACATGTATAATGAGGTTTGCTCCATCGCGGTAGAGCCCCTCTGCAATGTGCCCAGCTGTGCTACCCCAATAGCTATAGGAGAAATTCAAGAGGAGAACTCTACGATGCTTTCGGTTCTCCAAGACTACCCACTCATACAGGGGATCACTTATGACTTCGTTCAGCTTGAACTTGGTCAGTATTAATGCGTTCATTACATCTCCCACGTAGCCTAGGACTATCACGTCGCCGGGTCTGATTACATGGCTCTTGGAGAGTCCACTCCACTCGTACACTGTTTTCTCTACCTCGGGATAACGGAAGACGACGAGTATTTGCTCGGACACACGCTTCTTTTCTCTTTCCATAGCATATCTAACGAGGGCCGCGTAATGCTTGACATAGTCCTCTCCTGGAAATACGGTCATCACTATGAACTCCTTCGTCCCTCTTGTTACTCTATACACCTTCGGCCTCTCGAAATTCGACTTCGTGCCCTTCTTCGATTTGCCAAGGTCACGAATCAGTGTGACTGTATCCCATCCTAGGCTTTTCTTGATGATGTCAATATGACCATCGAAAATCCCGTGTACCTCTACGAGCGTCATGCGCCTGACCGCTTCTCCTATGACATCTGTGGGTATCCTCTTATGGACATAATCCGTGAGATGCTTCCCCATGGTGTGGTCACGCGAGCGAACAAGAGGATAGTCGGAAGGTTGAACCAGCACTCTGCTACTGTATAGATTCATGATACCCTCAGGTTTCGCGGTTAGCAAAGCTTGAGTCTGCATCGCTATGCAGAAGGGATTTAAGCTATTCTGTTCTTCCTGTTGGTAGCTCTACTGTTGCTAAAGGGGTTCGGAATACTCAAGGCAGTTCTCAACACAGACCCGGAAGGAGTAACAATTACCATTGACCTTGGCTTCACTACATCAGCTGGTTTGTTTGTATTTCTTTGGCACCGACTTAACCAACTGAACGACACGCTGATGTCTTCAAATCGCTACACGCGAATCCTTCCGTTTATTGATGATAAGCTCATTGACAGCAAGATTAAAGAGGATACAGCTACTATCTGAGGACCCGTCTTGCGGAGGACGACTCTGATCCTGACTATTATTTGGATCGTGATATTCCTAATTGGGATTTCTTTCTTTCCGCCGTTTCAAATATTCACGTCCACCGCTTACCATTCGGCAATGGATGTTTGGGTTAGCGATCCACGAAAGGAACCCATGGGCATGATAATATTCAATTTTACTTCAAAGGGTAGTTTTACGGCGAATTACCCGATAAATGTGAAGGTTACGATTTTTCTCACGAAAGGGGTAGACTATAATTTTTCCTACAGCGATCTATCACCAATAACCGTGGTTTTCCCAGACTCCTTCGCTTATCCCAGAAGGGGGACGGAAGCAGGGCAGATCAATATGTCTCATAAAGACGGAATCGTTGGAGAGGCGGACATTGAGTTCACGACAGGCGGAGACTTTGGATATATTGTGTTCTCGAAAGGAGAGCCTTTCTTCTATGCCGCTGAGCAGAAGATAATCACGGTCGCTTCTCCAGAGGCAAGGTTGCAGATCGAAGCAGATAGTCGAGGCTTTGGTTTATCTATCATAGGCGTTGGAACAACAGTTATTGGCCTTATGTATGAGCTCTATGAACGAAGCGAAAAGTCAAGATCCTCCGATAGAGCCAAGGAGCTGAGACGTCGGGTTAGAAGACATCACTGTCAGCTCATCGATGAAATCTATGAAAAGTGGTTCGATAGGCCAACACCGTCTATAGACGTCGGTGATATTGTAACCGAATACAATATTGAGTCTACTGCGAAAGTCATTTACCGGAATCGAGGGATTACCGTTGTGGAACCCACAGAGCCTTGGCACGAAAACAAACGCATAGTGGATGAAGCAACAGAGCATCTAAAATGCTATGCAGAAGCTTGGTCCCTCTGGACCAATACGAAGGCAGATATCAAGCAGAATCTAGATAACGTGGAAAAACTATGGGATGACCTTGAGAAGAAACTCGTTAAGCGATTATCCGTTGACTGTCCGCATTTAATAGAGTGGCATGGGTATGGCCAGATGCCCGAGAACTACTACAGCCTGAGATTGACATTTTCATCGCTCTGGTTTCATGTTGAGACTAACCGCTTTCCATTAGACCCTAAGATAAGGGCGGAGGGATCGCATTTCATTGTGTCTGACCTCGCAAGAAGCGTAACGAAGGACACTATAGAGCGATTCGTACGGGTAATTGGCGATTTGGCAACAGATCCACTTGTTCAACAAAGAATGAACGAAATTTCTTCTCAGAAGGCCACCGTTGAGGCAAACTTGACGAATTTTCGAAACGCTCTGAGCGTGATAGCGGACGATGTCAAACGTAGAAACAGAGGCTTGAAGTGCAGGTGTCCAACGTGCGAGAGTTGGTTAGATGAACTTGGTACGCTCGAAGGACTAAGAACATCGGCTTAGTATCCTTTTAACCATATCCTACTTCGAGCACAAGGCGTCTTGGCGTATGCGACGGAAGCGACTTAGAAATCTCCAGACAGCCCCGGATGAATCTGAATCTATGACATTGACCTAATGACGGATTCATAGTTCATTGAATGCAAGAGCAGGGGAGGCGTGAATCAGGAGCAGAAACGGAACCTGATTGAGCTCGCGATCCTGGCGTTGGATCCTAAGATCGGGCCGATCCTGAGAGACGCCCTCGAGGCCGCCTTGAGGGAACCAAACACCTACCGGACAGAAAGTTGTCCGCGGACAGAAAACTGTCCTTCGAAAACGAAGGAATTCAACGGGCCCGGCGGGATTCGACCCCAACTAGGGACAGATATCGCCCCTTCAAGCACTCAAGGCTCCCCTCGCATTGAACCCTCCGTCGAAAGCCGCGGAAGCTGCAGGTGCAGATCCCCCCGGTTCACCACAAATCCTGTTCATCGCGAAAGCCTAGGACTTCAGATGCTTGCTACATAACCTGATTCTGGACCGGTGACGATGTCGTTACGCCTGCGGTAGCTTGTCTAAATCACGCCTCTCAAGAAGGAATAAGAACAGCCGATTAGACATATTTCTTCTTAGACATACCATGGCATTTGGCACATCGAGAGGATCAGTTGTTGCTCTCTTGTCCATTCTGATTGTCTTGGGCGTTCTGATCAACAGATATCCTGCTGCAATCCCAATGCCGACACCTAGTTTGTCGCCCATGAAATCACTGGCTTCAAGTGAGCCTATGCTCCAAGGGATGGGCCCTACCACCATAGCAGCTACAGAGGATGGGAAATACGCCTACATCGGTTTTCATCTCTCGGACGTCGTTTTCAAGGTACTTCTGGCAAATCTCACCGTCGAAGCTGTGGCCGATCTATCCAATTACTTCCCGCTACAGTGCTACCACACTGTACTGGACGCTAGCGGAAAGAAGCTCTTTGTTCACAGTGCGTCGTGGAGGAGACTGCTCGTTCTCGACACTCAAACAATGAGTGTAGTCCGTACTATTGACAACATCGGAGCCCAGGGCATCATTCGATCGCAACATGGTCCATTCCTTATAGCTTGGGATGGTGGAAACACAGTGAAATTCATCAACACGGAAACCTATGAGGTGACAGAACTCACGGACAACCGGATAGGGTTCATTCAGATTGAGGAAAGCAGGTCTGATCAAGACAAGTGGTATGTCGCTACACAAGAAGGGAATCGGTGGGTCGTGGGAATCTATGACCACAAAGTTGGAGCATGGGTCCATATGATTACTATCCTCACACGGGGCGAAATCTCAGGCATAAATGACCTCATGATCTTACCAAACGAGCAGAAGCTATATGCAGCCGTTTGGGGTGGCTACTACCCAGAAACCCAAACGCATGGCTATGGTTGGCTCTTCTCAGTTGACTTGACGGGGTGGCAGGTCCAATTCATCCCCATAGATGGCGGCGCGTTCAGTTTGGAAACGACCCCCAATAGCCAGCGGGTGTACGTGGGTGCGAACTGGCCCAAACCAACGAACGCCAACAACATCCAGATAGTCGATACTCAGACCGATGTGGTAACTGGCTCGATTGACTTGAGCAAGTTGCCACGACCGCGATTCACAGAAGTGCGTGACCTGCAGATCGATCCTGCAAATCCCCGTTTCCTCTACGCTGTCAGTAATGACGCCAATGCTTTCATAAAGGTGGACTTAGATAATCTCACCCTTGCGGACGCACTGTTTTTCAATGAGGAGAACCTCCAGCCAAGTTTCTTCGTCAAGGGACCGAAGCAAACCACTGGCTACATCCTGATCCCGAAAAGCGCGGAGGCATTTGAGCTTGATCTTGATGAAGCGACCATAAGAAACGTAGTCACGTTTCCCGCGATTCGCGCGGATGCTCCCGCGTATGATGTCGCGGTAGATGACGCCGGGGGCCTTCTCATCGCCCAGGGGGAATACATGTTGGAGGTCGATCCGAAAGATATGCGTCTCCTTGGAACACATCCGCTTCCTTCGAGCATATGCGGACTATGGCATTTTGTCCTTTCCGCCGACCGAACGAAGATTTATTCGATCTGGCAGGACCCAGCTTCGGGACAGGAGTACTCGAATGTCTTTCTGGCTCTTGACGCCACAACCTTCGAAGTGAAGGCACGAATCAAGCTAGAGGGAGGAGTATTCAATGAGAGACCCTTCGAGCTGCCCGACCGCTCGAAGCTATATGTTCTGGGCGGATGGGATTGGGGCTCCATAGTTGTTCAAGTGATTGAGACCGACAACTACACCGTCCAGAAAACAATCACGTATGACCCTGCTGGAGACCTGGGCATTTCTGCCGGGCCCTATTTCCCATTTGCCTACGATTCCAACTCACATGCGCTTTTCGTTGGTGCCGGTACCGTAGTCCTAGCCATAGATACAGATACAGATGTGATAGAGAAAGTAATCGATTTGGGAGACGTGGCAGGGGCTATTGGTCTCGAACCCGAGCAGTTCATCTACGTCAATGCAATGGGTCTCATCTATCAACCCCAAGAAAACTACCTCTATATTGCACACCTCGATCGAGCTTTCGTAAGCATCTATGACTTGAACAATGATCGATTCCTACAAAAGGTCATCCCCCTGAAGGGATTTTTCCCGTGTTGCGTGTTTGCAGACGACAACTGCAGCAGGATCTATACTCTGAATACCCGGTCCGACAGTGTCTCGGTGATAGACGTGAGGTCGAAAGTAGTAGAAAAGGTCATCGACCTCGCTGAGGGTGCAACTGTTCCTGATTCGTCTTGGGCTGAGATCGCCTGGTACCAGAGAATCTGGCCCTATTTGATATTGGTCGTTATCGTCGCTGGGATTGTAGCAGTGTTGCTGCGGTCCAAGATGCAGAGTGTCGCAAGTAAAGTATCAAAACGACAGTGATAAAGCATGCCAAGCCTCAGGCCACCAAGGCAGCCGGATTTCAGAATGGCGACATGGCCGAAGACTGTTATCGTGATATTCCGGTTACTTGGGGAGAACTGACGCTCTCCGCGAGTACTATTCCTGAGTTCAGCGGCGTCTGGGTTGTCATGATAGTGTGGGCGGGGCGGTATTTATGGTATCTGCCTCTAAAAAGTGGCGGGCCCGATAGCTTCCATACCGAAATGGGTTTGAGTCCATCGAGATTTGCGGTTTCTGGCCTCGGTCTGGGTGATTTTGAGAAATCTGGATGTATGCCGAGGAAACATAGGACGACGCGCGTATTTATTCGGTTGGCAGGTGGAGTCTGGTCCCTTTCAAGTGCGTCGCACGCATAGGAGCCGCTAGATGTGGAGCAGCGGGAATCGTCCTATCTGCCGAGAAGGAAGTCCACTAGGTTCAGCAGGAAAGCGTAGTTGTCCTCCACGTAGACGAACGGCTCCGTCAGCATTGTGAGATCCGCGAGGGCCACCACCCTCCCACCTTCAGTCACGATGAGAGGCGTGAAAGTGCCGGGTATTTCGCCAGGATACAAGAAAGCACGGTCGCTTGTAAAAGCCAGTCCCTTGTCCTCAGAGTAAATGTGGGTCGCCGTGAAGAACACCAGCTTGTGAAGGTTACGAGTCAGGGAATCCTCCCGGAACTCGTGAATCTCCACATTTCGGTAGTTGAAGTAGCTGTTCTCTGGGTCCGACACATACCCGTGAGAGTAATAGATCCCGAACTGCATGGCCACAAAGTCAATGAAGGCCACGTTTCTAGTCGGTTCGCCTATCAAGAGGAGTCTGCCTCCACGGTCCACAAAGGTCCTGACCGCCTCCAGCTCCTCGTCTTCGAACGGCTGGTAGGGAGCCGCTATTATCAGCGCATCGGCCTCCCTGATGGAACTCAAGAAGGTCTCTTTTGTGAACACGATGCTCACATTTGCGCCTTCTGCGGTGAGCCTCTGTAGGATCATACTGGTTTCGGACATGGTTATCCAGTTGTTGTGAGCCACATCCAACACCACCTTTGTGCCACCGAACCCAACCCTCAGCTCCGATACAGCGCGCAGTTCCGAGTCGCCCAGCCAACTCCTTCTCTCTGGGGCTAGGCCCTGCAACATCGCGGGAGGCACATACAGGAAGAAAAGGTTCGATTGCTCACCGGACGCCAACATTGCTTCCCTAGTTATTTTCTCGGACCACTGAGCGCCTCGACCTCCTGCTTCCGTTGGGCCGAGCACCAGCTGGTTCAAGTACGAAACTGTGTACCTGGATATGCCCGCCCTGGCAGCCGCCCGATTGACAGCGTCGTTGAACGATCCTATCTCGTCGATCAAGCCGAGGTCGACCGCTTCTAGCCCGATGTACACCATGCCCTTCGAGAGGGTTTTGCGGTCTGTCTTCAACCGGCCCTGCCTTCCGTTGATGACTGCATCCAGGAACCTGTCGAAAGAGAGGGATATCGTCCTCGAGAAATTGCGAGGCGAAAATCCTGTCTCCTTGTAAGGGCCCGTTTCTAAGATTCCTTCCATCGGGATGACTATGTCAGGCTCTATCGCCAGTATTCCAACGCTTCCGACTATGGCCGTGGGTTGACCATAGATGTACTCGGCCGCAACCGCGATGTAGTACCCGCCCGACGCCGCTATACTCTGGATGGAGGCGATCACTGGCTTGCGTCCAGCGAGATCCCTCACGTTGAGGTATATCTCCTCCACAAGGGACGCTGCTCCTCCGGGCGACTCTATCCTCAACACGACCGCCTTCACAGAATCGTCCTCTATCGCGCGCCTGATCACCCTTGTCACGTTGTCCCTAAATGATGACAAGAGTATTGCGTCGTTGATGTCAATGACCCCGACCACATCGCCAACGGCCACCGGTGTTGGTATGAATGAGATCACTAGGGCAAAGGATGCTACTAGGATCACCAGCAGAACGGTAGCACCCATGAGAATTCTCCTAAGTTCCAACCATCCTCACTCGAAATTCAGGCTTAGGATGCTCGTATAAGTCTTGGCCCAGCGCGCGCTAATCCAGTACTGGATCAAACGTTCCCGCGCCCACGACGAGCAGGTACCTGTGGTCCTCAGAGAAGCTGAGCCCAACCCTGTCCGTCAAGCCCTTCATGCTCTGCACTGCCTCCAGCATGTCCTTCAGGTCGACCGGAACTGACGACGTGAACGTGATCTTTGGCAAGGGTAAGGGGCTCCCCTCAGGCTTGAGCCAGTGGAGATCGAGAGAGTTCTCCTTGACGGTCACAGCCATCGCGCCACTTCCCACTCGAAACCATTGCGAACTGGTTGAGCAAAAGGATCGGAAGGGGCGGCTTGCCGTTAGAAGGCTGAACGGGAGCACTTATCGCTTCTTACCAAGCAAGACTTTGTGGATTTCTCCAGGAATGAGCAATCCGAGTAGCACAATCGTCAAGCTGACCATCGATGACTGGAGGTCGGCCGTGGGTTCAGCCAGAAATGCGTCCAAGATGGCGCTTTTCTCAGCGTTGGTCAATATCGAAATGCTATTCTCAGCGTCTAGCAAATCGTACGCTTCCGTCGTCCACCGTAGTTCTGTTTGGGCATCTGAAAGGCTCAACGGATGTCCCGCCCCATCGATCGGATTTGCGATGATGAGCGTGCGTGGTGCGGTGAGCGCCGCCACCTGGGCGATATCAGCATGGTTCAATATGTCGGGTATGAACACCCAGAGAGGTTGGTTTCCAACCCCTCCCTCAAAGACGTATGACGATAGGATTCCGCTCACAACAACTTTCCTTATCCTGTTATCTAGAGAACTCACGTAGAGTGCTAGAAGACCACCAGTTTCTTCTCCCCATATGCTTAGCTTTGTGCTGTCTATGTCGGTCCTAGTCTCCAGATAGTCTAAGGCGCGCTTCACATCCCATACTCGCTTTCCAAATAGGATCCTACCGTAACCCGCTGACATTACAGTGAATGCATCCTCATCATTCGGGAGGTCGTTGTATCTGACAACTATAGAGAATACAGCATAACCGTTGTCAGTTAGACTCTGTATGATGAGCGTGTCGTCGATGGGCTCGGCCAGTGAATACTTAGATCGGTCCTCATCTTCATAGTACCGAGAGAGGTATTCGTAAGGATGGATAAAAATCACAGTTGGCCATGGAGGTGGAACTTCTGTGGGTTTATACAGTCTTCCTGTGATCCTTGCTGGGATCTCAGCTTCTCCCTCCCAGGTGCTAAATACCTCTGCATCACTGGTGAATGACACATTCTCTGGATTCTGCGTGACATCATCAGTAGCGTTCAAAGGAATAGTTTCTGGGAAGCCTCCAAAAATCTCAATGATTCCAGTCAGGAGGTTATCCTTGTACGTGAGCCATTCTGCCTTGCTGGTAGGCAAACGAGGTGCCTGGTAGACTTCACCTGCAAACTCAAAGTTCAAATCGAACAGATCCCTGTGTTCGGCAGGAAATCCGACCTTCAAGATTTCGGGGTTCTCAAGGGTCAAATCTTCCGGATCTTTGGCCCGTGCTGGGTCATCGATATCCAAGAACCACCTGTTAAACCAAGCGTACATATTCTCACGCGCTTCTTTGTTGTAATCATGTGGACCGTTGGTGTTAATGTACCCAAGGTACTCACTGATTCCATATCTCTCGTAGGTCTGCCAAGCGAAATTCATTTCTGGGTCCTCCCACTCGTTTATGAATAGAACCTTCTTGGGAAAAACCAAAGCCCTTAGGATGGAGGGGACAATGTTCGGAAACAGATTGGGGATTGTTTCACAGATACATCCATAGCCAGCGCCTATTTGCATTATGCCCCCGTAGACCACTGGCACTGCGACTTTTATTCGATCATCCAAAATGGTTGCATATATGGTCTGGCTGGCGCCACCCGAGCCACCCGTAGCTCCGATTCTTTCCTTATCAACCTCGTCGCGCGTGTAGAGGTAATCGATGGCACGCATAACGTCCCAAACCTCTAAGCCCATCAAAGTATGACCTGTCAACCACAGGTTTGTCGTATACCTAGCGCCTTCAGGATTGCCGAAGCCGCCGTGTCCCTGCAAAGATCCTCTTTCTCCGTATCCAATCTTGTCCCAAGTCAGGGCTATGTACCCCTTCTTGGCCAACCCGATCGCGCGATACTGCACTTGGTAGCTGTCCCTCCCGCCGTCCCAATGTCCGTGTGGATTCACGATCGCAGGAGCTGGAAAGGTCACATTTTTCGGGATGTAAAGGTTTGCGGTCACATAGAAGCCTGGGAAACTCTCAAACCGCACCTTCTCGATTCGGTAATCGTCCCTTTCCACAATGCCGACTATCTGCGGGTTCAAGGGCTTTCTTTCCGGAAGGGGATCCAAACCCAACCGCCGGGCAAGCTCCTTCCTGTAATCCTCTTGTCCCTCCCATCTCTCGTTAAGGGTTGTTCCTTCGGAAGGCTCTTGCTCTTCTTCGCTTCTGTCTGCAACTGGCTTCTGGAAATAGCCTCCGATCGAAATCATACCTAGTAACAACAAGCCAATCAAAACCAACAACAATGCTACATCCTTGGGCGCAAGCGATGCTGAGCCTAGGCTCTCTTCATCGCTAGCTGTCATAGTATCTCCTACGTGTGCCTACCTCAGCTGCAATCTTAACGCTTTGCATTGACCCTTCCCCTGAAGCGTCGCTGCACAGATACTCCGTGCCTGGACCACCGATGGTGATAGCATCTTGGCTGGCACAAGTCCTGCTACAGTCGTTCGCGCATAGCAGGGGAGGTGGCTCCATCCACCTCCCAAGTCTGAAGTTGTCAGTATGGTTCGCTGTTTCCCATCGGTATCTTTGTGATGGCATCTAGGCGCGCGAATACCTCCGTCTGGGTTGCGGTCATTAACGGGCCCGACGGGATTCGAACCCGCGTTTGTCGGCTCCGGAGGCGTGAAAGAGAGCCCCTAGAAGCGTTTCACTTTCTGACTTGCAGCACGTCCACTGCCTCGGCAGATGAACCTCGGAAAATGTTTCTCCCAAACGTGGCAGGACATGAAGTATTCCTGCTGCTGGTCATCGTGCGCCTCCTCAGTTGTCCCTTTTGGCCTATTGCGGGAAGAGAGGCTTCAGAGGCTTGGCCATCTCCATCAGTTCCTGCATCTCGGGCTGGGTAGGATCCTTGAACCTCTCAGCGGCATCAATCATCTTTGGCCAGAGCTTCAGCTCCGACGGCAAGACAGCCGTTGCGATGGGATGAGAAAGGGTGAACCACAACGCGAGGTCGATCTCCCTCTGTTGATCCAGAGGCTCGTACCAGCTCCCGTAGGTGTGCTCTTGCTTCTCCCATCTCCTCTTGGCGACAGCCTTTATCGCTATCGCTCCGATTCCCCTCTCCTTTGACAATTTCAGGATTGGCCCGTAGTTGTTCTCCGGGTCTGGATGCGCTAGCGTCACGAAGTTCAGAGGGAACATGACGGTCTCAAAGTCGAACATCTTCAGAGCCTCTGCCAAGGCGACCATGTTGTGTCCGGTCACGCCCAAATGCTCCACGATGCCCTCTTCCTTTGCTTCAACGAGCGCCTCGATCGCTCCTCCTTTGGCCATAACCTGATTCACATCTTCCAGTTTGCTGATCCCGTGGATCTGATACAGGTCAAAGTGGTCCGTCCTGAGAACCTTCAGTGACTTCCGGAGCTCTTCCTCCGCACCCTTCTTGTCGCGCTTGAGGGTCTTGCACGCCAGGAATATCTTGTCCCTGATGCTCGGCACAAAAGGCCCCAAGAGTTCCTCGGCTCGTCCGTAAGAGGGAGCCACATCGAAGTGGTTGATACCATGAGCTAGGGCAAGGTCCACCGACTCCTTGGCCATTGCTTCCGTGCCATTGAAGAGCGCGGCACTGCCGAACGCTACGATGGAACTCTGGTGTCCGGTCTTCCCGAGCGGTCGGCTCAGCATTTAGCACAAGTCGGACTCCGCCTTCATATAAGGGTGCTCCCGCGTGATCAGACAGTGCTAAGGACAAAGGCACGCAGTCAAATTCCGCCGGAATCTTTGCTTGCCGAAAGGCAGATTAACGAAGGGATTGGCGCCCCTCCATGGTCGACATCGTTGACCTCACCTGGATCCTGATCACACAACTGGGGGAAGACCGGTTCTACCTGGCCGTGCTGGTCGTGGTCTATCTCGGGATAGAGCGAAAGCTCGGGGCGAAGGTCGCCACATACGCAATGGCATCAGTCTGGTTCAACTCCATTCTCAAGGATTTGTTCATGATTCCTAGGCCTCCTCCTCAGAACTGGAAGATCCAAGTGGAGGGATACGGGTTCCCCAGCGGACATGCGCAGGGGAGCACGGTTCTGTGCGGCTATCTGGCGAGCAAGATCGGCAGCCACTTGACGTATGCCGTTGCGGCCGGTCTGGTGTTCCTCGTATCGTGTTCCAGGGTCGCGCTCGGGGTCCATTCTGTGTACGACGTGATCGGGGGGGTGCTGTTCGGACTGGTGATCCTCGCAGTGGGATGGGTAGTTGAACGCAAGTTTGCGCCCAAGATGCTGAGAGATCAGGCAAGACTCGCTTGGCTCTCCTTCCCCATCGTCTTCGCGATAGCCGGAAGCCTAACGGGAATGGGCGGCGATGACTCGTTCAGGGCTGCGGGCGCTCTGTTCGGACTGCTCATGGGTTACATGATACTGGAGATCAAGGAAACAAGAGAGCCAAGCACCCTGTTGGAGAGAGCGATCAACATATCAGCTGGCCTCGTCGTGGCAGTCACATTCTACTATACGATCGGAAAAGCTGTGACCGGACCACTTCCGGCCTTCCTCGCGTTGGCGGCCACAGGCCTCTTGGCATCTCTAGTTCCCCTTGCGACGACCCGGATAATCGGACCCAAGCAAGGCAAAAGTACCTCGTCAACTCCAGAGTAGCGCAGAAACACAATGAGAGCAGCTGTTTGGTCAGACATCATAAACGATTACAGAGACGAGAAGGACATTGACGATTTCATCGAGTGGTGCTCGAAGATAGGAATCGACCTTCTGCTACCTTGCGTCAATCACGGAACCGGCACGGTGTGCTATCACAGTTCGCTTGCGCCCACGGCAAAGGTCGATGAGAGCTGGGACCCGCTGGGGCTGATGTTGGAGAAGGCGCACAGCGCCGGAATGGAAGTCCATCCTTGGGTGGTCATCGCGAGTTGGGGCAGTCCTCTCCTCCCTTACCTTAAGGGTGTGGCCTATTCGGAGGTCGGCTCACCTCCTCTGCAGACCAGTCACCCGGAGTACTTCGCGGTTGATTCCTATGGGAACCCCTCGTTGGAGGCACCGTCGCTGGTGTACAATCGTGGCGGGAACTGCTATCTCGATGTCGGGAAGGACGTGACTCAGCGCTTCCTCGTAGAACTGATAGATGAGTTGGTGAAGAAGTACCCCACGATAGACGGAGTCCATCTGGACTACATCAGGTACCAGAGGTTCAGAAACACGCTGAAGGTTGACTGCTCTCAAGCAAGGGAATTCGCTAGGATCGTGAGAAGCGGGGATTCGTTCTGGTTCATGGGGAAGTGGGAGAAGAACCCGAGCATCTACGACGCCAGGTTCTTCTTCAAAGTCACTGAGAGGAAGGAAGAGAGCGGCCACGTGAAAGAGATCACGTTGGACAGGGAGTACAACTACTGCTTCTGTGACGACTGTCTGGAAAGGTTCCAGAGAGAAGCGCAGGTCAGCATCCCGACGGACTTGAGGACGACCGAACAGAGGTCCGACTGGATCTTGTCGCATGAGAAGGAGAAGTGGGTCAAGTGGAGAGCGGACAATGTAACGACGCTCGTAGAGAAGATCAGGTCGAAACTCAGGGATCTGAACCCGGACCTCAGGCTCTCGGCCGCCACATTCCCGTCCTACCCTGAGTGTGTCGAGACGGTTGGCCAAGATTGGATATCGTGGATCAATTCCGGTCTCTTGGACTTCGTGAATCCAATGGACTACGATCTGCCTCCCGAGAAGTTGCAGAGCACCGTCTCCGGGTACAGGAAATCAATCTCAGACAGAAGCTTCCCCATCTACGCAGGGATAATGACTTCAGCTGACTACTTGATTGGTGCAGAGGATGTGCAGGCACACACAGACGCCATCGAGAAGGCAGGAGCTGACGGTGTCACCCTATTCGCCTACTCCCTGTGGAGCTCAAGGTTCAGACGAAAGAAGTCTCTGGACCCACTGGGAGAGTACGACGAACCACTGGTGAAGGCACTGAGTGGAACAAGACGATGAGTCGCCTGTCATGACGCAATGAAGACAGGCTACGCGTAGAGTTAAGAACACAGAGACCCTGACAACGGATCCTTGGCACCGAGAGTCGCGATCGTCAAGGTAGGCAACGACACCGATGCAGGTCTTCTACGGGCACTGAAACTCATCGGAGGGATAGATGATCTGAACTCAAGGAAGAGGCCCGTCGTAGTCAAGCCCGGGATCTTCGATCACAGGAAACCCAATCATCCGACGGTCAGAGTCGTCGACTCTCTCGTCCGGAGATTCGGCAAGGCTCCGAAGATCTTCTTGGCTGAGTCGGACAATTACAGGGGAACGGGGACGGAGCGCCTTGGGATCTACAAGAAGGTCTTTTCGAGGAAGGTCACGCCGTTCAATCTCTCTGAAGACACAGAAACCAAGGAGGTCAAGATCGCAGGCGAGAAGATGCCCTTGTCACACGTGCTCTTCAAGCCGAACGTCCTCGTGAGCATCCATGTGTTGCGCAGGTACGACCGGGGGGCGGTTGTGAAGAACCTGTTCGGTCTGGTGCCCGTCAGAGAGAAGGCAAGGCTGCACGGAAAGCTGACCACAGTGCTCCTCGACTTGTACGAGGCCGTGGGCGGGATCGACCTCGCCGTTCTTGACGGCACCTACGTCTATGCCAGCCCGTCGTCTCAGAGAAAGGTCAAGACCAACGTCATGCTCGTCGGAAGAGACGCGATCGCGGTCGAGGCAGTCGGAGCCTCCCTGATCGGCATGAAACCGGAGAAGATGACAGTCATAAAGGAGGCGATGAAGAGAGGGTTGGGCGAAGGTGACCTCAGTAAGATCGAGGTCGTGGGCAGTTCGTTCGAGAAGACAAAAGCGGAGATTGCCCGCAAGAGGAAGCTTTCGGGAGCATAGCTACCGAGAGTGCCAACGGTCACTTTTCTTCTTGCAGCACGCGCGAGAGGCTCGGTATGGAAGTGTCCAGAAGCCTCCTTCCGCCTTCCACCGCTTCATCGTAGGTTTGACGGTCAACATCGTAGAAGATTCCGATGGGAATCCTGACAGCATCCTCGCCACCGTAGCTCCATTCCCTCGCCCTGGCCAAAGCGGAGCTCCAGTCGCTCTTGTCGTGCTTGTCGTCCTGCAGGTTGTACACCCTGCTGTTGTAGTACTTGTATGTGTCGAAGAAGGTGACGCAGGGCTGAAGCACGTCCACTATGGCGAAGCCTTTGTGAAGCACGGCCTGCTTGAACAGATCCTTGAGGTGGTTCACATTTCCGACGTAGCCTCGAGCGACAAAGGTCGCTCCACTCACCAGCATCAGCTCGATGGGATTGAACGGTTCCTCAAGTGCTCCTCTCGGCGTGGATCGACCTTTGAACCCCTTGGGAGAGGTCGGAGTGAACTGGCCCGTCGTGAGGCCATAGACCCTGTTGTCGTGAACGATCATTGTGATGCTCACGTTTCTCTTCGCGGCGAAGATCAGGTGGTCCAGACCTTCAGCGTACGCGTCTCCGTCGCCGGCGAAGCCCAACACCACGAGCTCGGGGTTTGCCAGTTTCACGCCCGTGGCGGGAGCGGGCACCCTGCCGTGCAGAGAATAGAACGAGTTGACGTTCAGGTAGTCCGCCATCTTGCCGTGGCATCCTATGCCGAAGACCGCAACGACGTCCTCCCTCTTGATCCTGCCCTCGTTCACAAGCTCAGCCAGGGCAAGCTTCGCTGCGCGTTCTATGCCGAAGTTCCCACAATTATGTAGCGCTGCAGCTGAGGTAACGTAGGAGTTTACACCTTCAACTTCTAGGTTATATACAGGCCCATGGTAATGAAACACCTCTCTTTTCCTAACGGGAAGATAGACGCATCTTTCGGTTATCAGCATGGGAGGCTTTCCGCTGTTTTTCACCAACCTCCTATCTGAACCAAGGATGCCTGCAAGTTTATTGTAGTCTCTAGCACTAACCAGCTGGATGGAGTAGGATGTTTTGTGTATACCATAGGCTTTATTCACGGTGACGGTCGGCACCATACCCTGTCTAATGAGCAGCAGCTTGAGCTGCTCAGCCAATGTTAGTGATATGGTTTTGTATCCTGCACGTCTCTCACCAAAATACCCATCACCCAACCAAAGGCCTTTGACAAGGGCCTTCTGCTTCTCGGCTGGAAGGAGCATAAGCTCGTGTGGTATTCTCTTCTGAGCTGCTCCCTTACCGAAGCATTCTGTAAATATCTCAGTCAAATGGGAGGAGTTTACGTGTACTTCCGTAGAGCCCTTCTTCCTTCTTTCAACTATTCTGCCATCCAACCAGAAAAGATTCTTGGCAAGGCTCGCAACGTCTTCTGCAAGGTTCCTCTCTTCTAAGTTGAAGGTAAAGGCTATCATCCTTCTATGAATGTCCCCTTCAGCCAGATAATATCCCACGAACCTGAGGAAATCTTGATTCACCGTGACACTAGCTGGTAGTGCTTTGCTTCTGGTATCCTTATGCTTCTTCTCATATGACAATGGAATAGATGCCATATCTTTGACCTCGCTGGGAATAGGATACACAACATAGTCCCCTTGCCTTATCTGGGCTGCTTCTATCCACTCTGGACTGAAATTCTCGTTGATGTGCTTCTTTCTATCTCTTCTAACTATCAGGACAGGGTGCTCCTCAGTAAGGATAGTCTCGCCAAAGCACTTGATTCTTAGCCTGTGCATAAGGCCCAAATGGAGGTGGCTCATCACTTCGGTTACCTTATGGTAGGCACCATCGCTTCCAAGCACCATCTCCCCAGCTGAAATCTGTTCAATGGCTTTGATTGACGGGTTACTGTGGACCAAGGTCCCAGGAAGTACGCAGCCCGGACACCATGTGTTCGTCGCATAGGTGTTCAGATCCTTCGGCTCCATGTTTGTGGACATCACTGCAAGACCTCCGAGACTCTTCGGTCCAACTCCTCCACTGTGAAGGGCCTTCCGTCGTACTTCAGCACCGTGTTGTCAACTCTCATGCCATGATACCTCAGCCAAGTAGCGAGCTGCCCCTTGCTGTTGGCCTCAACGCAGATCACCTTGTCCGCAGACGCGAGCTTCCCGCTGAGTTCCCAGGTCGGGAGAGGATGCAGGTACAGAGGTTGTACAACGCCCATGCCGCGCCCGTTGGCCACTTCGACGCACGCCCCCTTGTTCGAACCCCAAGTAACTATGATGTGCTTGGCATCGGATGGCCCGTAGGTCCTGACGGTCTGCCTGCTTCTGAGCTCGTCCTCGATTGACTTTTCTTTCCTGAGTCTCTTGTCGTGATCTCTCTTTATCAGCTCCGGTTCTTCGGTCGTTATTCCGAACTCGTCATGCTCATAGCTGGTGCACTTGACAACAACCCCACCCGTCCCGGGAAAGGCCAGCGGCGACACTCCACTCTCTGTGAACGCGTACCTCCTGTAGTCTCCTCCGCCGTCCCAACGCACGACCGGTTCCTCCTTCACGCTATCCTCGTCAACATCAAATGAGAATGTACTCTCGCTCAGGTGCTTGTCACTCATCAGGATCACGGGGATCTGGAACTTCCACGCCAAGTTCAGGGCCTCCCCACTGAGTCGGTATGCCTCCTCTGCGTCGCCGGGTGCCATCACAATCTTCGGGAACTCGCCGTGACCGGAGAAGATGGCGTAGAGGAGATCAGCTTGGGCAGTGTGCGTCGGGACTCCGGTCGACGGACCTGGGCGTTGTCCAAGCACCACGACTAGCGGGATCTCAGCTTGTCCTGCGAGACTCAGGTGCTCAACCATGAGGTCGAATCCTCCCCCAGATGTTGCTATCATTGTCCTGACCCCAGCATAGGCGCCGCCTTCGACCATGCCTATCCCGCCTATCTCGTTCTCAGGCTGAACGACGGTAATCCCCAGCCGCTCCGCGTTTTCCGAGAGGTAGTGAAGAATGCCTGACGTCGGCGTCATGGGATATGTAACACACAGCTTCAAGCCGGCCTTTACCGCTCCCAAGCCCAAGACCTCGTTGCCGTTGAGGAGTGGCTTCGGCTCGTTGTTAATCTGTTCCACTTCCATCGCCCCCGCGTAGTCCGTCGCTCCGGCGTATCCCTCGCGAGCCACAGCGAGATTCTCCTCGACGTTTCTGCTGATCGAACTTCTTATGACATCATCCACCACGGAAGAGTCCACTCCGATGACGCGCGCCAGTGCACCTAGGGAAGCCGTGTTCCTGACTATGTCCGGCAGCCCTTTGTTCTTCGCGATCTCACTGAGGGGCAGCCCGAGACCTTCGGCCTTCACCTTCGGTCGATCGTAGATTACTATTGAGTCCTTCTTGAGCCTCCACTTGTGCCTGTCGTATGTCTCTTGGTTCAGGGCTATCATTACGTCCACGGCATCCCTGTGCGCAAGGATCCTGTCACTCGCGGCCCTGACGATCGCAAAGTTGTGTCCGCCCCTTATGAGTGAAGGATAGTCCTCGTACACGAAGATCCAGTAGCCGAGTCGGTTGAACAACCTGGCTATGGAATTGCCTGCTTGCTTGATCCCGTCACCCGCCCGTCCCCCCGTCAACATGGAATATTCGCGGGCCATCGAGTCGAGAGTTAGTGTCACGATTCGCTCTTAAGCGTTGTCAAGTGTAACCAGCAAGCTCGCGTGCTATTCACGGCTCTTGGTTCAAATACCGCTCTGTTTGGGCGGGGAGTTCTGCGACTAGTGACTTAAATAGGCCGCGGGTGCAAGTTGGACAATCTCATGCCAAACGACGACCTGCGCAAGTACCGGTGCACTGTCTGTGGATACGTGTATGATCCAACAAAGGGGGACGACACCTCCGGAGTGCCGCCTGGAACGTCTTTCGCAAAACTACCTGCTGACTGGGTCTGTCCAGTCTGCGGAGCAGCGAAGGAGCTGTTCGAACCGGTCGAGGACTAGCTAATACGGACGCCGCGAACGCATCCTCCCCCGACCTGGTTCACAGACTTCCGAGCTGTCTTACTTTAGACGATCACTCTGATCTCCTTGCGAGCTTCCCAGAGCCCGTGGATGTTGCAGTATTCGACCACGTGCAACCCTCCGCTCTTGCTCAGCTTGAGATTCACTCTCACATCGGGCTCTGAATAGACTGGGGTGAGGTCATGCGTCGAAACCAGGATTGGGTTGAAGGCCCTACCTTGCTCGTAGTAGTAGACATCGATTCTCCTTATTGAGTGCTCCACGAGGTTTGGGTGCGGTCCAACGGTCACTCGAATTGGAAAGGACTCATTTGCCTTGACGCTGTCCGGTGCCTCGATCGTGGGGACATGCACCTCGGCCTTGCTCAAGGCCTCTCCGGTCGCAGACTCCTTGGTCTGTATCAGGTCGCCGAGTTTTCTCTTCTCCGACAATCCGAAAGCACGAGGCTTCTGCAATAATTAACCCTTTCGAGGATGTCAGACCAAGCCAACTTCAAAGTGGGGATAGTGTCCGCATGGCTGAAACGCAAGCACAAACCAAACAATATATCGCGGCCGCCCCGGGGTCGGTCCATGTGCTCCAAGATCGCCCCCAAGATCGGCGTTTACCTGCCCCAAGTCTCCACCAGTTTCGACGGTGTGCCCGAAGTGGCCCACAGAGCCGAAGAACTCGGGTTTCACTCGGTCTGGCTGTCAGACCACATGATGCCGCTGATGGAGGAACGGCCCCTCTTGGAGTGTTGGACGACGTTGTCAGCTGTTGCCGCCCAGACCAAGGCAGTGAAGTTGGGGACGATCGTGATGTGCAATTCGTTCAGACATCCCTCGCTCCTTGCCAAGATGTCCGCCACGCTTGATGTTGTCAGCAACGGAAGACTGATACTCGGAATGGGCGCAGGCTACATCGAGAAGGAGTACAAAGCGTACGGTTTTCCCTTCCCTCCCGCCACAGAGAGGATAGAGCAACTCTCGGAAAGCCTCAGGATTCTGAAGCTGATGTGGACTGAGAACAGAGCCTCCTTCGAGGGGAAGCACTACACTATCCGGAACGCGATCTGTGAGCCGAAGCCCGTTCAGCGACCGCACCCGCCGATCCTGGTCGGAGGGACTGGCAAGAGGATATCGAAGGTGATTGCAGAGCTGGCGGACTACTGCAATCTGGACAGACTGACGGTCGAAGAGGTGGCAGCGTTCCTAAGCCGCCTCAGGGGCATATGCGATGAGGTGGGACGGCCTCCTCAGGAAGTCCGGGCCTCTCTGTGCAGCGACGTGTTCATGGGTGCCAATGATGAAGAAGTGACCAAGAAAGCAGACCTCGGGTACGAGAGGTTCATAGCAATGGCGGAGCATGCCAGGAATGACAACATAGGCCTATATGTCGACAGGTTTCGGCCGTGCACCAAGGAAGAGTATCTGAGGAGGCGAATATCAGGCACGCCCGGTCAGTGCATCGACACGATAGCGCAGTACGTGAAGACTGGCATCGACATGTTCGTTCTCGTGTTTCCTGACATCATGGATCCCGAGGCGCTTCGAGTCTTCCGAGACAGGGTGCTTGGATACTTCGAGGAGAGCGAGGCCTAACCAGGACAAGATGTCGTCTCACATCGATCCCTCTGATGACCGTGCGTCTGAGCCGCCCAAGCTGCCCTCATCAACAGGAGGCATCGACTCCTTCACCAGCGAGATCGCACACACCGGGATCCTCTTGTTGGCGGGCAATGCGTTGTCAACTGTCTTGCTGGCCGTAGTCACGGTGTTCGTCGCAAGGATCCTAGGCCCGGACGCGTACGGCGTCTATTCCTTGGTTCTGCTCACCCCAACATACTTGACGTTCGCAGTCGACTTGGGGCTTCCGACTTCGCTGACGCACTTTGCAGCGAAGGCCTTTTCGGAATCCGGACCCGATGAGGCCAACAGGTACGCCACGACAGCCATCACCGCCGCGACAATCCTCAGCCTGCTCGCTACAACTGCAGCAGCCATGTTCGCCTCCTATGTATCGAATGTGGTCATCAGCAGACCAGGGACCGAGACGCTTGTCATTATGGCCTCATTGGTCTTGGCGCCACAGGTTCTGTTCACTCTGTTGAGCAACTATTTCGCCGCGATCAAGCGCCCGCTCTACAGTGCGTCGATGTCCGTGATCCAAGGTTTGGTGAAAGGACTGGTTCAACTGATCTTGGTTTTGATGAGCTATTCGGTCCTAGGTGCTACGATCGGGCATGTTGCTGGCTCGGTCGCAGCGGCCCTGGTGGGCACCGTCTTGATGGCCGTCAAGATGAAGCCGAAGAAGTTGGTCGCGTTGGACCTCCAAGCTCTCAAACGGATGCTCGTGTACGGTCTTCCGTTCTACGCATGCATCTTCATGTATCAATCAATGATACAATATGAAGGCATCCTGATGGGTGAACTCTCAACCGACGCACAGATTGGTAACTACAAGACTGCGAACAACTTCATGTTCATATTATTGATGACTGTAACACCGCTGAATTCCACCTTCGTGCCGGCCTTCTCAAGATACGATCGTAAGAAGGACAGAGCGGTTTTGGAGTCCATATTCAGGGAGGCAATCAAGTACGCCTCCCTCATGACACTTCCGTTGGCGGCAGCTGTGATCACACTCTCAGGCGACGGCGTGTACGCGCTGTTCGGAAACGAATACGCGCAAGCACCTTTGTACCTTGCGCTGCTTGCTCTTCATTCCATCTTTTCACCGATCGGCGCGAACGTGATCGCTAACTCGTTCAACGGATTCGGGAAGAGCCACTACGTGCTGGCCGTCAATGGATCGTGGGCGTTCTTCTTCATGCTGCTAGCCAGACCCGCCATGCTCTGGGCAGGCTTGCCGGGAATGATAGTGCTCTTCACCGCGTCGTGGATACCCGCGATAGCAGTCGGCTTGGTCATAGCGAAGGTCAAGTTCGGGATGACGATTGACAAGTCGTGGTCGATCCGCATATACTCGGGAACAATCCTTGCTGCATTGCCCACCTGGGCACTCGTGACTTTCTTCCCGTTGGGGAATGGATGGCCCAACTTGATCCTAGGCGGCCCGGTCTTCCTCATATTGATCTTGACGCTCTACCCACTCTTGGAAGTTCTGGACAACAAGGATCTAGATCGTCTACGCGGTCTCGCCGGTCGGTCCGGTCCATTCCGCCCGGCACTGGAAGCGTTCATTCAGTATGAGAGGGCGCTTGTCTCTGTCTCTCCTTTCAAGCGATCCTCGGACCAGCCCACGACTAAGGGGGATTGACCCAAGCTCAGCTAAGGCTTATTGGAGGGGCACTTCCGATGGAACTCTGTTATCTCCCCTGGGGGGCGAAATCGCCCGTCATGTCTCCCAGATTTGACGCAAGAAGTCCGTGGATCTTGGTTGTGCATGGCCTGGCAATACTTAAGAGAAGATACGCCAGACAAGGTAGGAGATTGGTCTCCTGGTGGCGCGCATTCCAGGCTGCAGGACACAGTGCTATATTCGATTCTCTGGGTGATCGTAGGCTATGTTCTGATTATCGCTGATGGGGTATCCACACTGGGCTTTCTCCTGTTCCTGGTAGGGCTCGTGATTCTTTGTTTGGGTTGTCTTGCTTCGATCTACAAGATAGGTAGCGAGTTGATCGCGGAAGAGGCAAGAACGAGGAGCGATGTTGGCCCGAGGCCCCTGAGAATGATCCTGCCCTGTCCGTCATGTGGCGCTCTTGGTGCAGAAGGGGCAGGGAGCAAGAGATCCCGCCACCGCCATGAGAGGGTACTGACCATCGGGAGCTGGCTTCAGGCAGAAGCACGGCGCGATTCTTGGCTGAGATACTCGGGTCTGTAGTTCCTGAGAGAGAGTGAGTTCAGAGTCACCGTGATCGAACTCGTGGCCATGGCGAACGCGGACAGGATCGGACTCATCAGCCATCCGGTGAATGGATACAGTAGCCCTGCTGCCACGGGGATAAGGAGCACATTGTAGAAGAAGGCCCAGAACAAGTTCTCCTTGATCTTCCTGGACATCAGCCTGCTGGCTTGAATTGCAGTCCCTATTCCTCTCGGGTCGTCATTCATCAGCACTATCCCTCCGCTTTCCTTGGCAACGTCGGTGCCTCCCCCCATCGCGATGCCGACATCTGCAGCCGCTAGCGCGGGTGCGTCGTTTATTCCGTCCCCTGCCATCGCGACGACCTCGCCCTTGCCCCTGAACTCCTTGACGACCCTTGACTTATCCGCCGGCTGGACTTCGGCCACGTACTGATCTATACCCAGCTTTCCCGACACAGCCTTTGCGACCCTTTCGTTGTCGCCGGTAAGCATCACAGTCTTCACGCCCAACCTCTTGAGAAGGTCCACAGCTTCGCCGGACCTCGCCCTTATCTGATCCGCCACTGCGATTACTGCAGCAACCTCACCATCAATTGCCACGACCAGAAGAGTCTTACCTTCCCGCTCCATCGCGACCATTGTCTCCCCTGTATTCTTGTCAATCTGGACTCCCTGTCTTTCCATCAACCTTTCATTTCCTACTGTCACGTGTGCTCTCCCAACTGTCGCGCTAATCCCGAATCCGGGGAGAGCCTCGAACGAGGATGGTTGTGTTGGATTGACAGCCATGCGCTGAGCTTCTGCGGCAATAGCCTTGGCCACGGGATGCTCAGATCCGTACTCGGCGGATGCCACCTTCCTGATGATCTCATCCTTGGAAAGGCCTCCGACGGGCACCACATCTGTCACGACCGGGCGCCCGACTGTGAGAGTGCCTGTCTTGTCCAAGAGCACAACGCTTACCCGGCTCGCGCGCTCCAACTCTTCCCCTCCTTTGATCAATATCCCATACTGCGCAGCCTTCGAAACTCCAACCGTGAGTGCAGCCGGTGTCGCAAGACCGAGTGCGCACGGGCATGCAATGATGAGCACGGCAACGGAAGTGGTTAGGGCGAAACTCAGTGGCATGCCCGCCGCGAACCTCCAGAAGGCGAACGCGAGGACCGCGATGATAATCACCACCGGGACAAAGCGGGCGGCGATTGAATCGGCCAGCATCTGCATAGGGGCTTTGGAGAGTATGGCCTCCTCAACCATTGAAGTGATGTTGGACAATGTAGATTCGCTGGCCAGCCTGGTCGCCTCCAGATTCAGCAATCCCGTGAGGTTGACCGCGCCTGCAACGACAGTGGATCCGACACCAGCGTCCACCGGCATGGACTCGCCTGAGATCAAAGAAAGGTCGAGTGACGACTGACCGCTGACTACTCTGCCGTCCACAGGTATTCTCTGACCCGGGCGGACTACGACAACATCGCCCACACTCAGTTGTTCGACTGGAACTTCATCCTCCTTGCCACCCCTGATTACGACTGCAGTGGCTGGCTGCAATTCCAGAAGCCTAGTGACCGCTTCAGAAGCCCCCTGCTTCACCGAGTGTTCCAGGTACCTGCCGAACAGGATGAGACCGATGATCAGAGGAGGATCCATGAAATACACAGGAGGCATCTCTCCCGGGATGCTGGCGACAACCTCAGGGAAGAACGTGGCGACCACACTGTAGACGTACGCGGCAGATGTCCCGACGGCGATCAGGGAATCCATGTTGGCCTGCCTAGACCTTATGGCATCCAGCAGACCCTTGTAGAAGACCAACCCTATGCCGAGCTGTACCGGCGTGACGATCAGGAACATGACAATGTGCATCTGTGCGTCTGGAAACAGGTGGAACCATTCAATGGTCATTAGAACGACGGCAGCAAGCATCGCGATGATGGATTCATTCCTGGTCTTTCGAAGCTCGGCCTCCGGCTTCAGGAACTCATCATAACATTCTTCACTGCAGAAGTAGTAGGTCTTCCCCCTCCTCTCCACCTTGTACTCGGCGAGCTTCTCGTCAACATACATGCCGCATATGACGTCTCGAGCCATGGTCACTTCATCCCCTCAGCCGAGATGTGCATACCGGACCTGTTGATCTCTTCCTCGATCTCGCTCATGTCGGCCCCTTCGTGTTCTATGAGGAACTGCTTTGTGAAGAAGTTGACGGAGACATCCTCGACGCCCTTGATCTTCTTCAACCTGTCCGCGAGATTCAGTCCGCAACTGTAGCACGTCCAGTCGCGCAGCTTCAGGATCCTCCTCTCCCGGAGTGGCTTCTTTTCGCCGCCACCGGTACCGGGCATTGAACTCACCGCTTGCCCTTCTTTGACTTGATCTGCTGCGCACAGCGTTCGGAACATGCGTAGTAGGTATTGCCGTCCACGACGACCTTGATTGCCGTGTTCGGGTCCACCATCATTCCGCAGATTGGATCCTTTACCCTTTGAGAACTCATGGGTTGGGCATCTATTAGGGTGTAATAAGCTTGCTGGTCTCCCGGAAGGAACGCATTTGGTGAACCTAGTGGGATAGAGAACATTGTGGACGAAAGGGCACGCTTGTCGAAGAACGAGGCCAAAGCTAGGATGGGCTCGCATGGCTCAAGCACCCTAGAGGCAACGTCCACGTATCTCAATTCTCACTCCAAGCATGGAGACGAGACGAATACTCGGTTTCACACGGAGAGAAGACGGATATCAAGGACAATTTAAGGAGGTCCCGGATTCATAAGTAACAAGGGAGTGTCTTGTCGGTGGCGTTAGGTTGGAGGGTTTAGTGGAGACCCAGCACTGGCAATAGCCTAAACGCTACTCCGCCGAGGACTATTGCAAACGCGATCTCAAAAACCGTGATGAACAGGGCTTTCCTCCAACCGAACTCCTTAGTCAGGGCGGCGATCGTTGCCACGCAGGGTATGTAGAACATCGCCACCAGTGTGAACACAACCATCTGCAGCGGCGCCAAGACTGTGGTGAAGTCCCTCGTCTCCAGAAGGGTTGCGAGCATTGTGAGCATCAGCTCCTTTCTCAATACTCCGAAGATCAGCGTTACTCCGATGACCGCTGGCAGACCCAGCCAGGCGACGGTCACTGGACTGAGTATTCTCCCAATAGGCTCTAGAAGGTTGAGGACCTCGAGTAGTTTGACGGCGACGCTGCCCACGATTATGAGAGGGAATGCCATCTTGATGAACTCTTCCAGCCTGAACCACGTCTGCTGCGCCACGGTCTTCACGTGGGGAACTCTGTAGTCGTTCATCTCCATGATCAGGGCTGTGGGTTCTCCTGGCAAAGCCTTGAAGGCGATTCTGCCGAGAGCGAAGATCACCAGTAGATCGAAGACGTACAGCGCCAGAGCCCATTGGATACCCATGAAGGCGCCGACTAGTCCAAGGATGATTACTGTCCGTGCCGCACATGGTACGAGCGTTGTGATGAAGCCTGCGAGGAGTCTCTCCCTTTCCGTCTCTACGATCCTGCAGCCCAGACACGCGGGGACATTGCAGCCATAGCCGAGCATCACTGGGATGAAGGCTTTCCCGTGCAGACCTATCTTATGCATCAGACCATCCATCAAGAAGGCCATTCGGCTGAGGTATCCCGAGTCTTCCAGGAGATAGAGTATGAGATAAAAGGGGGCGATGTAGGGTAGTGCTATCGTGACCCCTGCGATAATTCCTTCCATGACACCACCCCACATCAACTCTCCTACAACGCCCGCTCCGAATACGCTCTCGAAGATGGCCTGCCAACTCGAGAAGAAATCGCCCAACAGCCCTGAAAGTAGGTCTCCAAAGGAAAACACAGTGAAGAACATTGAAAGCACCACCGCCAACATTATGGGATAGCCAAAGAATCTGTCAGTCGTTATGTTGTGGAGGGTCTCTATCAACGGTTGTTTCGTGGGAGTGGTTACCTTTTGTACTTCGCTGGCGATTCGTCCAGCTATCCCGTATCGTTCAGAGGTGATCACCGTTGAGGACGGGTGGCCGTGGATCTCCTCAAGCTCCTCTGTAAGTCTCCCTGCTGTGGACACGACCTCTGGGTTTATCATGCTGACTTCCTTTTCGATTTCCTCATCCCCTTGTAAGAGTTGGATCGCGGTGTACCTTGGAGAATACTTCAATGGGGCGTCTCTCATCATATCAATCATCTTTCTAATCCGCATTTCAACCTCGTCCCCATACCTCACCCCTGAGGGTTTTGCGTCCACATCTCCCTCAGCGATTCCCACAGCCGTTTCCAAAAGCTCGTAAACGCCCACACCCTTAATCGCGACTGTAGAGACTACAGGTATTCCTAAGATGCTCTCCAGTTTCTCATGATCAATCCTTATCCCCTTCTTTTCAGCCATGTCTTTCTGGTTCAAGGCAATGATCATCGGGGTTTCCAGTTCCACAAGCTGCAATGTGAAGAATAGGTTTCTCTCCAGAGCTGAGGCGTCCACAACGTTTATCACCAGATCCGGCCTTTCTACGGCGATGTACTCCCTCGAGACCAGCTCCTCTATGGAGAAGGTTGACAAGGAGTAGATTCCAGGTAAGTCGATGATGTCTATTGTGTAACCCTTGAAATGCAGAGTCCCCTCTGCCTTCTCAACGGTCTTCCCAGGCCAGTTCCCTATGTGCTGATGGAGACCTGTGAGGTAGTTGAAGATCACGCTCTTACCCACGTTTGCGTTACCAGCCAAAGCGATTGTTAATCTGTTATCAGTCATCTCTCAACCTCCACGAAGACCCTCTCGGCCACGCCTCTGCCAAGCGCCAATCTTGTCCCCCTAACGAGGACCTCCAAGGGACCGTGAAGGGGAGCAGACCTAGCAGCGGTTACCCTGGTGCCGGGTGTCAGACCCATGTCCGCAAGTCGCCTCTCTAACCCCCAACCTCTACCCCCTCTTCCATGCCCCCTTCCCCGGTCCTGACCGATCCTCACAGAGGTTATGGTTCCGCTTTCCCCATCTCTTAATTCAGTCAGAGGGAGTTCCAAGTTCATCACTCCTTTCTTTTCTAACCCAAACAACAGAAGCTATTTCCCTGCTCAGAGGATGTTCCTGTCCGTTCATCTTCACTGTTATTGGTCCATCGAAAGGAGCTTTTTCAACGACCTCAATGTGTGCTCTGGGAACTAGGCCCATGGTCATTAGGTACTCGAGCAAATCCTGCCTCTCATCCACTATCTTCACCAACACACCCTTTTCTCCTTCATCGAGATCTTCCAAAGGTCTCGACCTTTCTTCCTGTATTCGTCCACGCATTGTCGGTATGGGATTCCCATGAGGACAGGTCTTTGGATGACCTAGGGCCTTTTCTAAGGGCTCAGTGAGGTCACCTGTTATCGCATGTTCAAGCCTGCAAGCGGGGTCATGGATCTTGCTCCAATCCATTTCGAAGAAATCCGTCAGCAAACGCTCGGACAGTCTGTGTCTTCGAATAACGTCTATGGCTATTTTCCGCCCAGCCTTGGTCAACTTCACTCCTTTGTAGGACTTGTGGGTGACGAGATCTTGGCTTTCTAAGGCGTCTACAGTGTTTGTCACTGTCCCGAACCTCACTCCGACCTTTTCCGCTAGGAGCTTGGTCTTGGCTGTCCCATGTTCCTCTTCGAGCCTGTAGATGTGTTCGAGGTATTCCTCTGTCGTAGCTGAAACATGTCGACTAGCGGCCTTCATAGAAAACAACCCATGGAAACCCACGGCTTCAGTCGTGGGAGGAATTGAGGGGCGTTTAAATAAGAAGTGCATATATGCCATTTCTGATGAGGCTCGCCAAGACTGTCGTCTGCAAGCTCAGGCTGACGGACGAGGAGAAAGATAAGCTGGCCCGCACTATTCAGGCATTCAGGGACGCATGCAATTATATCTCGAAGGTCGCCTTCGAGCGCAGGGTTTTCAACCCAGTCGTTCTCCACCATATCGTCTATCGTGAGACCAGAGCCAAGTTCGGACTGCCCGCAAACCTTGCGGTACGTGCCAGGGACAGAGTGGCCAAGGCCTGTCAAGGGAAATGTGATAGGCTCCTCAGGTTCGATAAACTCTCTATGGACTTGGACGCGAGGCTCTTCAGGTTGATCCACAAGCCGGATGGAATCTACGCCTCTGTCTCCACGGTCCAAAAGAGGGTCAAGCCACCCCTCGCGATAGGTGACTACCAAAGAGGCCTCCTTCAGGGAACTAAGCCAACTCACGCCGTCCTTGCCTATCGCAGAAAAAACTTCTATCTCCACATTGTGGTCGACCGTGAAGTGCCAGAACCCGAAGGCAACAACCCAGTCGGGGTAGATGTCGGGATGAACAACCTCCTCGTCGCCTCCAATGGCTTCAAAGTCGAGGGTAAACCCGTTCTCAAAAAAAGGGAACACTTCCGCGGACTGCGATTCTCTCTCCAAGCCAAGGGCACGAAAAGTGCTAAAAGGCACCTGAAACGGCTTAGTGAGAGAGAGAAGAGGTGGGCAAACACCACACTCCACCAAGTGAGCAGGCAATTCGTGAACAGCTTGCACGATGGTGATGTGGTCGCCATAGAAGACCTCAATGGAATAAAAGATAGGGTGAAACTCAGGAAATCCCAGCGAGTGGGTCTCCATTCGTGGGCCTTCAGGAAGCTTCAGTCCTACATCCGATACAAGGCGTTGGACCGTGGGATACCAGTAGTTGATGTAGACCCAAGAAATACTTCCAAGATTTGTCCGAGGTGCGGTAGTGTCGACAGGAACAATAGAAGGAGCCAAGCCCTGTTCAGGTGTATAAATTGCGGATTCCAGCACAATGCGGACTGGGTAGCTTCCGTCAACCTCGCTCAGAGAGCTGGCTCTCTGGGCACGGGCTGTGTTGTCAACCAGCCTATCGTGGGGATGAATGGTTTCGGCCATTATGACTCACCTGCAAGCCCTTTGTCTTTAGACATGGGTAGTTGACTTGAACGCCCCGGACAGTTACGAGCAGTCAAACTCTTATGTCTTTCTATTCGTAATTCTGCCAAGAAGGCCGCGTGCTCGCGATGGCATGATCCTCAAAGCTGACATCAGCCCTATTCCGGTCAGAACAGTCACTAGCTGAATCAGAGGTTCCTCTGCACGATATTCTCTGCGGAGTTCTGGCATGGGATCCGCTACTGCTACGTAGATGAAGCCTCCTGCAACGAAAGGAATCAGACCTATGTTTTGAGCGTGGGCTGGGTGGTAGATTATGAGGGTGCCACAACTGCGGTGAGGGCTGAAAAAAAGTTGTACGTAAGGACCTTCCTTCCACCTAAGCTTCCATATGCTGAGAGCCCAGAATCGTCAATGCCGTGAAATGATCTTGGCTCCTTCGTGTGGAGTTGCCAGTCCTTGGGAGGCCAACAGTGAGTATTGCCCGGAGTTCAGCTTCGGGAAGCCCACTCACAGGGAAAGGATAGAGAGGCTCGCAGCCTTCCTGAGTCTGTTCATGATCGCCAGTCCTATCCCCTTTTCCTCAAACGACTCGCACACAGCGACGGAGACCCCCAGGGAGTCCAACTCCCTGAGGCGGGAGTACAGGTTCTTCGCCACGGTGTACGGGTTGGACCTCGTGCCCATGCTCAGGACCTCATAGCCCTGACGAGCGTAGAGCCGCGCGCTCTCGTCTGCGCAGAGCACAGCCACCTTCTCGCCTGCACCCTTGTACCTGTCGGCGACGAACATTGTGGAATGCCTTGCGGTGTCCATGTCTCCGCCGATGTCCACCAAGACAAGCTTAGTCTTCGGAGCGTAGTGCCTGTACTTCATGCCCGGCGCTAGCGCGGCTTCCGCTTCGGCTAGTCCCTTTGCTGCTGATGATACCCTGACCTTTGTGCCCAAGATTGATTCCAGTTCCTTCACTGTGAAGGGGCCGGGCCTGAGGAGGTTCGGCTCGTCCCCTGTGAGATCTACTATGGTTGACTCGACCCCGAAGAAGGTTTCTCCCGCGTCCAAGATCATGTCTATGCTTCCGCTCAAGTCATCGGCTACGTGTCGGGCGGTAGTGGGGCTGGGCTTGCCTGAGAGGTTCGCGCTCGGCGCGGCAATTGGAGTGCGAGACGCCTCGATCAATCGCAGGGCGACCGGATGAGCGGGCATTCTGATGGCCACGGAGTCCAAGCCCCCCGTTGAAGTCGACGGGAAAGCCCTTGCCTTCTTGACCACGATGGTCAACGGGCCCGGCCATGCTTTCTCAGCGACCCTCAGCGCGCTCTCAGGCATTTCCTGCGCTATGCTAGCGAGCTGAACGAGGTCGGCAATGTGAGTTATTGCGGGATTGTCCAAGGGCCTTCCCTTTACCTCAAAGATCCTCCTGCAGGCTGACTCGTTGAATGCGTCTGCGCCCAGACCGTAGACTGTCTCCGTCGGAAAGGCGACCAATCCTCCCCTCTTGATCACTCTCGCCGCCTCGTCGATCTTGGCTTCATCTGGGGCGATCGGTTCGACCTTGATGACCTCGGTCAAGAGTGGCCACTTTCAACGCACTCTCTCCGATATTAAGATGCCCGATGGCCGCAAGATGTACGATGACGATTGAGGTGAAGCTTATTTCCGGATCTTCGAATGCCTCGCATGGGGTTGGCTTCATGAGGAGGTCTGGGACCTTCGAACTTAGACTCCACGGGGGTCGGGCACCGAGTTGGCTGATCTCGAGGATGAAGCCTCTCTCTCAAGCGATACTCACAGCGATCTGGATGGACAAGGGCCCGGATGAGATCATCAGGAGACTGTCCGACCCGGTCTGGTTCCAGGCCCTGTCCAATGTTCTCGGCTACGATTGGGATTCAAGTGGCAGCACGACAGTCACGTCCTCAGTGGTCAAGGACGTGCTCAACGGCATGGAGGTGGGAGTTCGGGGGGCCGGGGGGAAGGGGAGGAGGTCGAGGTTCGCCCCCATGGAGATCGAAGAGACCTGTGATCTGCCGACATTCTCCGGAGCTGACCCGGCGAAGCTGACATACGCGTCAAGGATGGCCGCGAAAGTAGACACTTGCGCGATCCAAGCAGGCTATCAGATATACCACCACGTGTTCTACTTCACGAGTTCGGGCTCATGGACCGTCGTTCAACAGGGCATGAACACGATACTCAAGTCCGCCCGCAGGTATCACTGGACCAGCGAGAACCTCAAAAGCTTCGTCATCGAACCGCACACAGGCATAGTGGGGGATGTCGTGCTGGAGAGCGTGTTCGACATGACCGCCCATGAGAGCGAGGATGCGAGGAAGGCCAGCGTCGACCTAGCAACCGAAAGCCCGCTGTCGCTGAAGAGGCACCTGACGACCATTCGCGCACAGCACCAAACCTCGCTGACCGATTGGTTGCCTCTCCAAAGCGATGACGAAAGGAAGTTCTTCAAAGTGGCAGTCGAAAGCAGGGTGAACTGGAAAGCGCTTGAGGCGGCCTACGAGCTGAAGCCCGGGAACTACGAGCAGCTGCTTCATGTCAAGGGCATGGGTCCGGGCACTGTAAGAGCGCTCGCCATGGTCGCCGAGATAGCATACGACGTGAAGGTCGGACGGAGGGATCCCGTGAAGTACTCGTTCTCATTCGGTGGAAAGGACGGCATCCCGTATCCGGTCAACAAGAGAAGAATGGACGAAGTGACGGCCACGCTCATGGATGCGCTAGACAGGGCCAGAATCGGCGACGGGCAGAAACTGAAGGCGATTCGAAGGCTGACAAGACTGACGCAGTCCATGGGTCTCTGATCGGCTCGGCGTTCGATCGGCTGGACTCACCAATGCGGTCGCCGTTGAACACCCTTGAGCATGATGCCGAACCTAGCCTCAGAGACCACGCTTGTGGGTTTGGCAGCGACCTCAGTCTTCTGAGTACTTCATCGCGCTGCACGAAAGAGACCAGCGTAGCACATGGATCCCAGAATCACCCTCGTCTTGGCGCCTGTGGCGGTCGGCAGGTTTGAGTAGTTGCCGTGAATGAACTCGTTTGCGAGCACAGCGAAGTACGCAGCCTCCCTTGCCTCGGACTGGACACCCAACTCATCGAAGGACTTAACGGGAACACCTCCCAATCTCTTGCTCAGCCACGACATCATGGTCTTGTTCTTCATCCCGCCGCCCGCCACGAAGATCTCCTCCACCTTGCCGTGAGGCATGACGTGGTCCTCGTAGGATCTGCCTATTGATTCCACAGTCAAAGCTGTAGCTGTGGCAATCGCGTCCTCGGGCTTCATGCCCATATCGTCGGCCTTTCGCTTGAACGACAGCACGAAGTCCTTCCCGAACAGCTCCCTTCCAGTCGACTTGGGCGGCTTCATCCGGAAGAACTGCATTTGCATCAGTTCGTCAACCATTGTGTCGTTCACCTTGCCCTTCTGCGCCATGGATCCATCTGGATCATAGCCCAACCTAGAGTCAGTATACAATCGGACTAGCATGTCCACCACCATGTTTCCGGGGCCAGTGTCGAAGGCGATAACATCGTCTTCTTTGGCTCCGGGTGGAATGTAGGTCACGTTCCCTATTCCGCCGATGTTCTGCAACGTCATCCCCTTTCCTCTTTTGCTGAACAAGATGTAGTCCACGTATGGCACAAGTGGCGCCCCCTCCCCTCCCGCGGCAACGTCCATCTTCCTGAAGTCCGCGACCGTCAGCACGCCCGTCTGCTCCGCGATGACGGCTGGCTCTCCTATCTGCAGTGTTGACCTGACGTTGCCCTTCTCCGGTGGCCTCGGTATGTGATAGATCGTCTGTCCGTGCGATCCTATGAGATCCACTGCCGACATTGATATACCCGCCTTTTCTGCTATTGTGAGAGCAGCCTCTGCGAGCTTCTGGCCAATCTCAAAGCTCATCTCGCAGATCGCGTTAACACTGCTAGTCTCAGGATCGAATATCTCAAAGATCCTCTGCCTGAAATCCTTCTCGTAAGGGTAGGTCTCATATGAGACAACCGAGAGCTTCGTCTCGGTGTAGTTGCCCGCTATCTTGGCGACGGCGGCAGTTATCCCATCGCCGGAGGTCCCCGACATGAGACCTATGACGGTCCTCTCGCTCTTGGAAAGCACGCGGTTCATCTCGTCAAGCAGTCTACTCCGCGAACTCATTCCGCTCTCGACCCGCTCGAACGGACTTGATAAGTGTGGACCTGCAGTTCGACTTCTGCTGGCGGTGAAGTCCGTTCCTGTTCGAAAGTTAAATAGAGCGCGGGTGACGGGGGCCGAGAGTTCCCATTGCTCGATAGAATATCTGACCTGAGCAAGAGGGTCGAGCCGTACCTGGAGAAGTACCTTGCGCATGCCACATACCCGGAACTGAAGGAAGCCATGCTCTATCAAGTGAAGACCGGCGGAAAGAGGATAAGGCCCGTGCTCGTGATGCTAAGCGCCGAAGCGGCCGGAGCGAAGGTCGAGGACGCACTGCCCGCGGCGGCAGCATACGAGATAGCTCACAACACGACGCTCCTCTTCGACGACATCATGGACAAGGGAGAGGTGCGCAGAGGAAGTCCCACGATGCGAATCCAATACGGCGAGGTCACGTCGTTGTTCACCTGCTTCAGGTACAGGGAGGCAATGGAGAGAGCATTAAGGGACTCGCACAACTCAGCCCGGTTATCACAGCTGATGTCGAAGGTGATAGACAATGTGCTCGAGGGAGGAATGCTCGACTTGCTACTTGAAGCGCGAGCCAGAGACGAACCGTTCCTGAAGGAGCACCACAAGAACAGCGTGACAATGGATGAGTACCTGCTGATGGTGAAGAAGAAGACATCCTCGCTCTTCGAGGGGTGCGCGAGGTCCGGCGCCATCGTGGCCGATGCCCCGCCCAGAATCGAGGAGGCGCTCGGGGACTACGGTGTCAATGTGGGCTGCTTGTTCCAAGTAACCGATGACATGCTGGACACATTCGGCGAAGAGCAGCAGTTCGGCAAGAAGATAGGGAAGGACATAGCCAGTCACAAGCTCGGCAACATCGTGATCGTCCTCGCACTCCAGAAGCTCGACCAGGAGAGCAGGAGTTCGCTTCTCTCAGCGCTCTCGGCCGAAGAGTTAAGCGAACCGAAGATCGCGGAGATCATCAAGACGCTGAAAGACGCAGGACTTCAGGAAGATGCCACTGAGGCGGCGAGTGAATTCGAAGAGAAAACTCGGGCGAGTCTTGATCCACTTCCTGACTCTGAGGCTAAGGAGATCTTGGCAGTCCTCCCGGGGCTTCTGTTGCACAGGCGAGCCTAAGGGCTAACGATTTGAGCTCGGATCTGCCATAGAAGTGAATAGGGTTCATAGAATGCTTGCTGCGTACTAGTCCAGTGGTAGGATGCCCGGCTCGGGTCTACCACGCAGCGAAACGAATTCCTCAACTTCATCTCTCGTTGGCAGCCCGGCCTGAGCGCCCATCTTCGTGCACTTGATGGCCGCAACCGCATTCCCATAGGCTGCCGCCTCAATCCAGGGAGCACCGTCCAAGAAGCTGGAGATGAACCCCGCTGCGAACGCGTCACCGGCTCCAGTCGCATCCGCAACGTCCACCCTGTATGATCCTATTGTGGCCCGTTGCTCGGAGGTCAATACGGTGACTCCCTCCTTGCCCTTCTTCAGAAGGACAACTCTCGGACCTTGGCTGAGGAGCCTTCGAATCGATTCCGTGTTGGAACCGAACCCCAGCAGCCCCAATGACTCCGCTCCCGTGAACAGAATGTCGGTAAGTTTGAGAAGGGGTCCTATCCTCTCGTTTCCCGTTTCGACGACATGACGTTCCAAGTCAAACGAAACAGTCGCTCCTTCTTCTTTCGAGACCGCTGCTGCCTTCGCCGCCGTGTCCGGTATTATCGCACTCGTGTGAAAGACCTTGCACTTGGGAATCGATCCTCTCTCTATGTCATCTGGCCTGAGTTGGGTCGCGGTCATGTTGGGGGACTGCAGTATCAGCCTCGACCCCCCCTCTTCTGTCACGATGTAGTTCACGGGCGAACCTCGTCCCGGGATCGTCCTGAGCGTACTAGTATCGACACCCTCCCGCTCAAGACCTCTCCTGATCTCCTCCCCGTCGGGGTCATCTCCCACGGCCCCCATGAACGCCGTCCTTCTGCCCAGCCTGCTCAGCCCCACGCAGAAGTTGGCGGTGACTCCTCCGAGCTGCCTCACGTAGCTTTTGGCCCAGACCTTATCGTCCAGACTGCTCAGTCTGCCCGTGCGGATCAAGAAGTCGATAGCGACTTCACCGTACCCGACAACGTCCATCTCTCTCATGGCTACTCAACCGTTGCGTGTTTGTCCACTATTGTGTCTTCGCCGACCCCGAGATCCGCCATGAGCTGTGAGACGACTCCGTCCAAGAACGCAAGGGTCGCGACATCGAATTGGCTCGTGAACGGAGCAACGGACTCATGCTCCATCAGTCTTGTTTTCCCCTTGACTGGGATCACAAGGTTGGCCAACTTGCCAATCGGAGAGCTTGGGTGGGCAGTCACCGCGAACACTTGAGCTCCCAGTTCTCTTGCCTTCTCAGCTATGGCGAAAGTGCTTGTGGTCTGACCCGAGCCGGAGATCACGACCAACAGATCGTCCTGAGCAAGTGATGGCGTCAGTGTTTCCCCTATGAAGTAGGCGTCGAGACCGATGTGCATCAGCCTCTGCACGAAGCACCTGCCCACCAGGCCCGAACGGCCTGCACCGTATACGAAGTTTCTCCGGGCAGCCTTAATGGTCCGGACCAACTTCTTGACCGCCTTGTCGTCCAGACCCTCTGAGGCGAAAGAGAGCAGATTCTGCCCCAGTTCCTGAAGAGTCTTCTTCACTCTGTCATCCCCAGCCATCAGTTCTTCCCCTCTACGAGCATGGCAGCGAGTTGATAGAACTTGGGGAGACACTCTGTCCAGCTCCTTCTGCGCACCATCATGATCCCTACTGACTTGTCGCCCGGGATCTTGCCCTCTCTGACTGGATGCACCCTGTTCGTCAGCAGCGCAGCGAAGGCCTTCTTCTCGAACGATATCGCCATGGACGTCCCCGTATACCCGTTGTGGCCAATCTGCCACGTCGAGGTGCCTTCGGTGAACTCTGGTTCTACCAGCCAACCTAGCCCCCTAGATTCGTTCAACCCTTGAGTGTGATTCATGGTCATCAGGTCAACTGACTCCGGGCTGAGAATCCTCGTGCCTCCAACCTCGCCCTTGCTACATACCATCATGGCAAACCTCACAAGATCCCGGGCCGTCGAGAACAACCCGGCGTGTCCGCTTACGCCTTCCATCGCGAAAGCGTTCTCATCATGTACCTCCCCCCTGACCATTCTGAGTCTCCAGTTCGAGTACTCGGTTGGGACACAACGTTTTGCTAACCGCTTGGCCGGATTGAACAACGAATTCTTCATGCCCAAGGGGGCGAATATCCTGCGACCGGCGTACCTGTCGAGTGCTTCACCCGAGACGCGCTCCACTAGTTCTCCCAATATCATGAACCCGAGATCGCTGTACAACACGGTCTTTCCGGAGGGATAGCTGAGCCCCAGTGAACACACCTCATTGAGGACATCTCGACGGGTGAAGTGCCTTGTGTAGAAATCAGACCAGTCCACCAGACCTGATGTGTGCGTCAGGAGATCAAGCACTATAACGTGGTCTTTGCCATTGGCACCGAACTCAGGCATAATGCTGGCCACCTTGTCTCTCAGCGACATTCTACCCTCGTCCACGAGGGTCATTATCGAGGTAGCCGTGGCGACCACCTTCGTTATGGAAGCAAGGTCAAAGAGCATGCCATCCTTCATCTTCTCTCGCACAGGTAGCACGGAGGCGCGCCCGAAGGCCTTGAGGTAGAGTTGACTGCCGTTTGCAGCGACGACCCCGACCGCCCCGTGGTAGGCGCCCTGACTCACGCCATCCGAGATGACTCTGCTGATCTCACCGTGAAGGCTGCGCTCAGAAACCATTGATGCGGTAGTACTCTGCCTGACGGTTTTAACGCTTGATGAACGCTTCACAATGGTTCTCCTCGGTGCGGCAGCGGGAACCTGTGGGCAACTCGCTAGAGGGCGTCCATTGGGCTGCTGTCCGAGCAAGATTTCGACCTCATTCGCCGACAAGGTTTTATGAGAGAGAGGAAGTGGGTTGCGAGTGTCAGGAGACTTCGAGATGCCGTCTGCACAGAGCGATCCCGGTGGAAGCGGAGCATATGAGACCATCTCACTTGACTTTGGAGGAACCATCGGCCACGAGACGACGGAGACTGCGGCTGTCTATCGTGAGGTCCTCAGCAAATCGAGGCACGCGATCGAGCTTGAAAAGCTTCGGACAGCAACCAAGGCGGCTCTGGAGCAGGTGGCCCAAGAGAACAGGAAGAATGGCAGAATATGGACCAACCAATCCATTGTGGAACAGGCTCAGAGGGTGTTGCAGGAGTTGAAGATACCGAATGACGACCTCCTCGCGCGGGAGATGGCGGAGTTGCATCCTCACGGATTGAACTACCGGCCCTACGATGACGTTGAACCAGCTCTGAAAGAAATCAAGAGAAGAGGACTCAAGCTCATCATCGTGTCAAACGTGTCTTCGCTTCAGAACCTGCTGACCTATCTAGGGCAGACCGGGTTGACACGCTACTTCGACGCGCTTGTGGCTTCAGGCACGATCGGATTCGAGAAACCGGACTCAAGGATCTTCGCCATCGCATCCGAAAGATCTGGGACGCCGCCGGAGAGAATGGTTCATGTAGGAGACAGCTACCCGAATGATTACGTCGGCGCCGAATCAGCTGGCTTGACTGGCGTTCTGCTGGACAGAAAGGGACGGCACACGGAAGCGAAATGCAGGAGGATCTCCAAGCTGACTGAGTTGCTGCAGATGCTGTCTTCGGCGTGAATCCAGCGCCATTGTCCGTGAGTATATGCGGTTGGCCCAAGCCATCAGTCAGGGCAGAGGCACATGGACTCATGTTGCAGAGACTGTCGGCCAGTTGCCGACCCCCCAGTGCCGGGTACAACACCTGGTGTCAATGAATCCCTAGTCTCAGAACCTTGCTGGCATTCTGGTACATGATCTTGTCGTAGGCCTTCTTTGAAATCCTACGACCGCCCCTAAGTTGCTTGATGTATCTCAGCTGCGGGATTTCTTGGCCGGGGAAATCCATGTCAGTCCCGAACATCAGTCTATCCTGAAACTCCTCCAGTAACTGAACCCCGAACTCCTGATCTCTTGATATGGCATTGTAACCACTACCGGCGGACAAATCAGCGTAGAGGTTCGGATAGTTCCTGAGGAGTTCCGGGATCCTCCCGCCCGGCGCCACCTTGCCGGTTGGATAACCGTTTCTTTCCTCTGCTTTGAGATCTCCCGATATCTCTGCCCAGAAGGGTTGGGAATGACCGATGAACGTGAGGTCCGGAAAAGACTTCAGACTCTTTTCAAGCCTTGGCAGGTGGAGTTCGTCCGCCAAGCCATAGCAGCCTCCTTCTCGGGGCCCAATATGAAACAGAACTGGGAACTGCAGCTCCGCGCATTTCCTGAATAGGTTCGTGACACGCTGGTCGTCGAACAGTATGTTCGCGGTGATCTCGCCTACGCCCCTGCATCCTTGCTCCTTGTATTGCTCCAATATGAAGCCCAAGTCCCTCTCGGAACCCCCGTTGACCCTTGGATCAGGATTGCAGAACGGGATCAGCGTCCTCGGATGGTTCCTGCACATGGCTATGACCTCGCGTGTGGTAACCGGCTCAATGGAACTCTCCGGGCTGCCGATGGGTAGCAATACGGCCCTGCCTATCCCTTCTTTCTTGAGCCTGTTCACGAGACCCCGGAGCGTTATCCATCGTATCTGTTCCTTCTTGACGACATCATATGACAGCCAAGCAGGCGCAGGAGAACAGTGAGTGTGTATATCTATGATCATGTGTTTCACATATTGTCGGTTTATCATTTAAGCGTTCGGACTCAGCTCCGTCACTCTTAACGAGCCGTGGGCGGCAGATCACCTAGTCAATCCCCGCAATCGAATAGTTCAAGGGAGAGTGCTAGCTCAAGGCTTAAGAAAAGTAGTGAACTGATACTTGATGATTGAAATGGGAAGTAGCAGGACTGGAAAGTCTTGGCATGAGAAACTGACTGACAGCAAGGGCTTGCCCAAAGTCGAGAAGATAACCGGAAAGATGAGCAAGCGATGGGGGACGGGCACTGTGGTCATCCCAGCTCCCATGGAAGTGGATGAGATCATGAGGTCGGTTCCCAGGGGCAAGGTCATCACGATAAACCAGATTCGGGATAAGCTGGCGAAGAAACACGGGGCCACAATAGGCTGCCCGATAACAACGGGGATTTTCGCGTGGGTCGCTGCCCATGCAGCAGAGGAAGCAGCGGAGCAAGGGAAGAAGCGCATCACTCCGTATTGGCGCACATTGAAATCGGGTGGCGAACTGAACGAGAAGTACCCAGGTGGAGTCAAGGCTCAGACAGCTCACCTGAAAGAGGAGGACCTCTCTATCGAACCCGGCAAGGGCAAGAGGCCGCCCAAGGTCATGGATTTTGAGAAGCACTCGGTGGCGACATAGCCGAGCGGCACAATCGCGTCCGCGTTCGCCTTGCCTGTCGAAGCAATGAAGGGGGCCGTCATGACTGACGGACAATCCTTATCATATTGAGGACATAGATGCCGCGAAGCTTGAGCTCGGATCAGGATAGACCGTCCAAACCGACACTGAAGAGGAAGCTCGGCTTGCTCGATGCGACCTCGATCGGGCTTGGAGCGATAATAGGCGCGGGCATATTCGTCGTGATAGGCGTGGCCACCGGCATGGCTGGCCCTGGCGTGGTAATCTCAGTGATCATCGCTGGCGTGAGCGCCACATTCACCGCCTTCAGCTTTGCTGAGCTAGGTGCGGCCATGCCAAGGGCTGGCGGAGTGTATGAGTACGGGCACGAGATGATATCTCATGCCGTCGGGTTCCTCGTGGGTTGGTTGTGGATAGTTGGCAACATCGTGCTGGGGGCGACCGCAAGTCTCGGATTCGGCAACTATCTCTCTTCGGTCTTCGCATTCGTCCCGGCCAAGCTCGCAGCGCTTGGGATCATCGCGCTCGTGATGCTCGTCAACGCGATTGGGATCAAGCAGTCCGCGTCACTGAACAACCTGCTTGTGATCGCGAAAGTCGGAGTGCTGCTCCTCTTCATGCTCGTGGGACTGCCCAAGATCCAACTCTCCAATTTTAGCACCCTTTACCCTAATGGCCTCTTTGCCGTCATTCAAGCTGCTGCTCTGTTCTACTTCGCGTACATCGGATTCCCCAGAATAGCCACTACTGCGGAGGAAGTGAAGGAGCCCGAGAAAACGATACCACGGGCGATATTCGCAGCACTGACGATCTCCATTTTGATCTACATCTTCACGTCGGTCACTGCGGTGGGTCTGATAGGATACGAGAGACTGGGCAGTTCCCCCACGCCCATAGCGGACGCGGCAGACACTCTGGGATTGAGAGACATAGTGGAAGTCGGGGCACTCCTAGCCACGTTCAGCGTGATCCTGACAACGGTCTTGGGCCAGTCGAGGGTCTTTTTCGCGATGGCTAGGAACGAAGAAATGCCAAGCTTTCTTTCGCGAATTCACAGTCGGTTCGATACTCCCGTCTTCTCCGTACTGCTGTCCAGCGTGATAATGGCTGTCCTGTCATTTAACTTGGATCTTGCCGGCTTGGCCTCCATTGGTAGCTTCTGCGTGTTGGCAACCCACGTGCTGACCAACTATTCCGCCTTCAAGCTGTTCAGGAGAACGCCCGCGAGCGAGCTTCACTTCAGAGCACCTCTGCGTCCGGTCAACTCAATCGTGGGAGCTCTACTCAGCCTCTTACTCCTGACCGGACTGCCTCTAGAGACGATGATCATTGGGCTAGTGGCTTCCATAGTCGGCGTTGTTTGGTATGTTATCTACATGAGATGGAAGAAGGCAATGCAGAGATCGGATGAGTCCAAGCCACAGGTCTCAACGCGCGAGGTCATGTCGCCTTCCTCAGCCCCGGGCGACCAGACCGGGTTCCTGCCACCTTTTAACCGAAACAGCCCGCAACAACGTTGATGCCTAGTCTGTTCAGCAAGCTGTATTCGTGGCCCCCGAAGAAAGCGCTCTACCTGATCATAGCCACAGCCGGGCTCATCTCCGTCTCGATGTATCTCGTCATGTCTCCCATCGAAGACGAGCTGAAGCGAACGACATCCTACGGAGTCCTGGACATTGAGTTCATGTGGACAGATGCGATGGCGATGGAGATCATGTCAGCTTGGGGCCCGAAGTTGATCGAGAAGGAGCTATTCGCCACTTATGTCGACTTCGCCTTCATGCTCGGCTACGGCACGTTGCTTTCCGGGATTAACCTACTACTTGCCCGCGGTCTGAGAGCGAAAGGCCTCGTGCCTCAAGCCAATGAGTCCCAAGTATTGGTCTTGGGCCTTTTGCCCTACGCCGCCATGTTCTTCGATGCCATTGAGAACATCAACATTATCGTAGTCTTGGCAGACCCGTCGAACCCGAACGCCTTCAACGCGATGCTCGCGTCGGTTTCGGCCACGCTCAAGTTCGGCCTATTGCTTCTCTCTGTGCTGTTCACATGCTTCCTGCTGCTGATGACCCTCTCAGGGAAGAGGGCGAGAACCCAAGGCGGTTCAAACATCCAACCTGACCGGCCCAAGCGGACTCAACAGGGCGCTCGCAGTCAAGCCCCCGCCTAAGCGAACATTGCCAACGCTAATATATGGACGGCGGAAGGCACGGCGTCCCCTGAAGTTGCTCACAGTGATGTGCGGCCTCCCGCTGACTGGAAAGACAACTGCTGCCAGATGGCTGGTTGCTGAGACCGGGGCGACGCTGCTGAGCACTGATGGGTTGAGGAGGGAGTTGTTCGAACAATGCACGCTCAAGCAGCTGCTGAAATCCAACGAACCAATGAGGTATGATCTTCAGAGGATATTCGATCCCCTGCCAAGCATTCCAGAAGGATATCAGCAACTGATCTGGAAGCAGAACGTCCTAGTCTATGAGGAAGTGATGAAGAGGACGCCAGCGCTCCTGTCGCGGAACAGCGTTGTGCTTGACGGGACATTCTCAAAGAGGAAGGTCAGAGGAGAGGTCTATTCCACCGCAAAGCTATGCGGACACCGGCCATACCTCATTCACTGCGTTGCTTCTGAGGAAGTGATTTCGAGGAGACTCAAGAAGAGGCCGTCCTCGACTGAGGACCTGAGTTATGTCGTCACGATGGATGTCTACCTCAAGGTGAAGGAGAGGTTTGAGAATCCAGCGCCTGACGACGTGACCGTGTTCAGGTACGACAGCGGAGAGGGCAGCGTGATCGTCCGCAATGAGCAACTCGGCGACCCAGCCGAGATCGAAGTTATCGAGAGAGTGTTGCGCACTAGAGCTGCTGGGCATAGGTGAATGAGAGATCGAAGTACTCCTGGGCAGTCCTTTGCACAGTCTCCTTCTCACCCATGCTGATGTCTTTCTCGTTCAGCCTGAAACTCGTGACCTTTCCCCTTACGTAGGCCCTGTAACATTCATAGAAGGGTAGCAACTCTGGCATTTCATTGTCCGAGCTGCAGGCGATGTACCTGTCGACGAAGTGAGCAGACAGGTCCTGTCTCTTGTGATAGTCGAGGTCCATCACGAGGAAGGCGATGTCCGCGGCGACGTCACTGTACCTGAAACGCGTGTTGAACTCGATGCAGTCGAAGACGAATATCCTGTCTGTGATGAATATGTTGTTCGACTGAAGGTCGCCGTGACAGTCCCTTATCCTTCCCTCATGAATTCTGCGACCCAGCAGGGGCTCGTTCCTAGAAAGGTAGAGGCTCACCTTGTCCCGAATTGAGTCGAAGGTCTCGCGGCTCAATGTAACGCCGATGAACTCTCTTGTCTGTTCGAAGTTCTCGTCCCAGTTGAACGTGATCGTCTCAACGGAGCCACCCTTGTCTATTTCTCCTCCTGTCTGCGCCTTCGAGTGGAACTCGGCGATGACCCTGGCGATCTCTCCGACCATGGCTTTGTCCACCTTGCCTTCTCTCAGTCGGTTGGACAGCAAGGCTTCTTGAGGCATCTCGCACATCTTCACGCAGTACTCGACTGTCTCGCCCCGACCGTTGATTCGCAGTCTCCCTTTGTCCTCAGTGATGGCGAATACCCCGAGGTACATGTCATTGCTGAATCTCCTGTTGAGCAGTACTTCCTGCTCACAGAAGTGTCTCCTCTTCTTCAGCGTCGTGAAGTCCAAGAAACCGAAGTCTACCGGCTTCTTGATCTTGTACGCGTACTCGCCCGTGAGAAACACCCATGAGATGTGTGTCTGCATGAGCCTGATGCAGTCAACCTGCTCGTCGTAGGTCTCCGGTTTCATCATCGCCTCGACTATGCTCATTGGGTCGCTAGGGAGAACCCGTTGTCTCCACCGCTTAAATCGGTTGCGCCACCCACGACACCCTCATCGATCCTGCGAAGACTAGACCCGAGGCTGCTCTTTGCGCTGAATTGCGATCTTCGGATGGACATGCGGGCAGGTTGTCTCTGACGGGTCCTTCTCCAAGAGGCAGATCGGAGATTGCGCGCTGTCCCACCATCAGCTGGTCAATCGGGAAGCTTTCTAGGGGCTTCCTTTGGTTCCGTGCTGACGGAGTAGTCTCCTGCACATCTTGTGAACCTGCTCAGCGTCTTCAACGGCTCGCTCGGCATCCCTTCTGTTTATGGCTTCCTCCGGTGACACCATCTCATCCTCCGCACCGTAGAACGCTAGTTCCCTCTTCATCGTGATGCTTGCGGAGATCTTCGCCATGTTGTCCACTTTCTCTGCAAACCATGCTGGGAACCTGTCCTTTACGCTGAGAAGAACATCAGATACATCGTGGACCTTGGGGTACTCTATTCCTGCTAGCCTCAAGGAGGCCTTCAGAGAAAGCTCAATGCATTCCTGGCTCAATCTCAGTGCATAGGGGAAATTCCCATCATTGAGAGCCCCATCAGCGTCCTTCAACCTGCTCTTTGCCTGCCTGAGATACGAGCCCGCAAGCTTTAGGAGATTCATAGGTTGATGACCTCCAGCGGCTTATGGTCCGGCTTCAAGTCCCAATACCATCCTTTGCCCAAAGGTATCCTCTTGGCCCCGAGCCCTGCCAACTTGAGCTTCAGCCTTGTCAGATTCCCTTTGAGGAAGCCCTCCTTGTCGTAGACAATCTTGGCCTCTTCCATTACGTCAAGTAGTATTATAGGCAGCCGCTCGACCTCCTCTTCTCTCAGAGGATAGAAGCTCAGAGGGGTGTTTACGTCGTGCCTTCTCAATAGACTGAGGTCGTCTTGAAGTTTGAATCTGACTTCCGTGAGAGAATCGATCCTCTCGGCAAGGCTTCCGGTGAAATCCTGTGAGACTACGATGAAGTCCACATCACTGTTTGCTGATGCTGTTCCTCGGGCCACAGAACCGTAGACTGCGAAAGAGGTCAATCTCAGCATGTCGTCGAGTTGGAGAAAGCAGTTGTACACCGGGCTCAGATACCTTTCCTGTTTGAACTCCAATCTGCTGATCTTGCCCGAGGCTATCAGGATGAACACATCAGGAGTGACCAATCTGTACATCCTTGGCCTGCCCCTGCTGAAGATTGCCAGCACTCCTTTCCGGTGAAGCCCGCTCAACACCACCTTCATCATCTCTTGACTCAGCGACAGCACCTCACAAGCACCATTGAAGGTGAAGACATCATCTTTGTAAGCAACATAGAGCTTTGAGTAGGCTTCACCCAGCCACCTGGGAATCCACATCTACAGGTGAGCTATTTGTTCACCTAAATAAATGCTTTACCATGCTTCGGCAAGAGAGAGCCCAATTCACTTGCACCCGCACAGGCACCTCAAATAGGACTTCACTAAGAGGACCGTTACGAGGGTCACTATCATCAGATATGGAGCCGCCAAAGTAAGTCCTACAACACCTGCCACCAACGGGAGTAGATCCTTGACCAACTTCCAGATCTCGTCTCCATAAGTTCCCACCTTCTTGCAGTACCCCCAATATTCGCAGATGACCCCCTAAACTGTCCCTCGAACCCCTCCACCCATCCCTTTCCAGCCTCGGCGGGAGCAACAACAGGCCCCTTCAACGCAACTCCTCTCGACACAGCCTGTCCTCGCAAGAGGGCTCCTATCCCCGCGTACAGCTCATCGTCGGGCGCCTTCAGAAGGGAGCCAACGTATTTCCTATCAACACGTACTCCCTTAGCCTTTCCTCCTCTAGTTGTCCTTCTTCTAGCCATTTTCACCAAGCTCGCTGCTGCAAGACTATTATGCTTTTTCTACTCCATAATCCAGCCCAGTTCCTGAAGCTCTACTATCCGCCTTTTTCTCCGATGAGAGGCTTATTCCCCTCTATCATCATCCTGAACGCCAGCCAACATGCTGTGATGCAGACACCCTTCAGCTGCGCTACACATTCCAGCACGGAGGACTTCTGCTCAGCATGAGTATTGCTCACCACGAAAGGACAACGTGGACACCTGACCTTCATGTGTGGGTGATTGGGTGCAGAACAATCAGGGCAAACCATGTTTGCATGTAAAACAGCGGCTGCTTTCCCAATCGTGTTATCATAGTTCATCCTAGTGTATGCAGCATGGCCACGCACTCGTTGGTTGGATGGATCAAGACGATCATGCTCGGTTTCATAGTTGCCGCAGTGGTTCAGGTTGCAATGATCGAGATATGCGAGACCTCTTCCGCGGCGTCCGCCGCCAAGGGACTTGCCTCCGTTCCCACTCTAGCTGCGTTCATCTCGATCGTGCTGCGGTCGCTCGGGCCCAAATGGGCAAGGTATGTGAATGTGGTGCTTGGATCAGCCGCCACCTTCTTCTCCGTTGGTCTGGTCTCTAGCATTGTGGGATTACCGTACGGTGTTCCCGGCATCATAGGAGCATCTCTGGTCATCTGGGCAATCTCAGGCCGAAGAGGGCCGTATCCGCGGGACAACCTCCCCGCAGGCGTCACAAACAACCCAAGACCGAGAGTCATCGAAGGCGAAGGCGAAGTCAAGCAGGCAATCTCGCGCGTCTCTGAGATGCCATACTCCTCGACCCTGACTGGGGTTGGCAGGTCACTTCTCCGTGAACTCAGATCTCAATCCGAGAAGGGAAGCTTGGCGCTAGTCCTCTACAGGTCCGGTCAGGGCAGACCTACTGCGACGGTCGGCTCGTACCGGCCTCTGAAACTCGAAAGGACCGACACCGACAGGTCTGTTCCGTGGGAATCTTGCTTGACTTCCTTCGGTCTCGACATCCAGTCTCTGGCTCCATATGGCCTACCGGCAAAGGTAGCTCTGCCTGATGGTCCTGAAGTGGACATACCGGCCAATCTGGCTCATGGAAGGTGGATCGTGGTCTGCAGTGACCCATCTTCGGTCGCCGCCAAAGCTGTAGCTGGCTCGCTGTACAGGTCAGGCTGGCGCGTCGAGTCTCCCGATCTAGGATGTGCGGAGAGGGTCCGGCAGCTGTTCAGCCGCAGGAGATCTCCTTGCGCAATGGTGACAACCGGGCAGTCCGATGCCTCAGGCCACGACCTCGCAGTACAGTTGTGCTCGTCGCCCTCAGCGCTTGAAGCAGAAGACGTGGTCGGGGTCATACTCCCTCCCTTCCTGGCGAATCGCGAGCAGTTTCTTCCCAAGAACCTAGCCTTCTCCACATCCAGCCCCAGACCGTTGATGGTAGTGGGCAGTGGATCGGTTATGGAATGGGGCGAGGACGGATGGAAGTAGGCGCCAAGTCCAAGACCCTCACGCTGGAGGATATCTCGTCCGGGCTGATTGTGTACGGACCGGGTTTCGCCTCAACAGCGGCTCTTGTGCTCGAAGCCGCGAAGCAGCACAACCTAGGCGTTCTAGTCTTGGACAGGTTCGGCGAGCTGACAGGCGTTGCCACGGAGTTCGAAGATTCGGTCGTACTGAGGCCTGTGGAGAGACGGTTCAATCCGCTGAAGCCGTTCGGGTCGCCAGGCGTCTCGGTGCTCTCGATGCTGTACGCAGCAGCGTTCTCTGTCGGGAACGAGGCTCCGAGCGCCGAGATCGTGGGCAGAGCGCAGGAGCTGGTTATGGCAGGCAAGGAGCCGACAGGGGTCTCCCTCGCGGCTGACCTCATTGAGCAGGAGATGGAGGAGCTAGAACTGCTCGTGAGGCCATCCTCCGTTCAGTACATGGGCAACAAGGAGGACTTCGACATGGAAGCGATGCTGTCCCGTGATGTGTTCGTCGACATGTCCCTAGTAATGGCAACCGATGAAGCCACCCTGATATGTCTCAGCTGCCTCCTGAGAGCCCAAGCTCTGCTCGGTCCGGGCACCGAACTGGTAATGGTGACACATCCAGAAATCTTCTTCGCGACGCGGTCGCGAGCATCACCCGCGAGCGTCCAGTTCCTTCATGACCTCTTTTCATCCCTGCTCTCGCACGGCATCAATCTGGCCGTCGCCTGCCAGTCACCCGAACTCATCCCACCCCCGATCTTGCTGAGGATGTTCACGCGCGTCACGGAAAGGGCCAGTCCACCCAGAGTTGAGATATCGTCACCAAGTGGGCGAAGATCAGTCGCGGTTCATCTTCATTGCTTGAGCCAGGCCATGTCCGAAGACGAGGTTGGGAAGAGGATCCTGCCTTTCCTCGTCAGGACCGGAGCGAGCAACCTGCCGCCATGGCTGGTGTCTGACTTCGGTGACGAGGCCGAGGTGGCAGCTGAAGTCATCAAGCACATCGCGGAGAGGCAGCCAAGCCTTGATGAGGCGATAAGCCGGGCGAACGATCTCGCGAAGGGGGTGGGCGGCTCCGTCGTGGGCAGGCTGGTCAGGCTCAGGTACGCACTCATAGAGCAAGCTGGCTCAAGATCGGTAGTAGTGCTCGCCGAGAAGGGCAAGCGACTTCTGAACTTCCTGTCGGGTGACGCGAGATGAGCAGGGTCAGCACGGGGATTCAGGCAGTCGATGATCTGCTGGGGGGCGGAATCAGAACCGGGTCGTTGAACCTGATCTACGGCGCCCCTGGCGTCGGAAAGACTTCTCTGTGCATGAGCGTGGCCTTGAAGCTCTGTGAGGAGGAGGGTTCAGCGGTCATCCTAGATACGGAGAGCGGCTGGTCAGAAACTAGGCTTTCGGGAGTGTGCGAGTCGATCGGCAGGCCGGGCCTTGACAAGAGGGTGAAGGTGTATAGGGCCGGTTCCATGGCAGAGCAACACAAGATAGCATCTAAGACGATCGAGGAAGACATCGAGGCCAACGATTGGGCCCCGAAAGTGGTGGTGCTGGATTCGGCAGTCGCGCACTATCACGCCAGCCTGCTTGGTACGCCACCCGGATTCCTAGCTGCAAAGGCAAGAGAGCTACAGGGCAGAATCTCGGTGCAGGTCAACTCGCTCGTGAGACTAGCTGGTTCGTACGATTCAGTCCTGATCGCGACTAGTTGGTTGAAGAGCAGCGTAGGAGATAGAATGTCGGAGAAGAAGGTTCTCCAGGCGGCGATTGAGGCTAGGCAGGAGAAGCCGGTCGTCGACGTCGAAGGCGCCCTCGGAGCGGTTGGCTACGGCCTCATAGGCGGTCAGCACATGGCCTACATGGCGAAATCCATAATCAGGCTGTCCGGGACCAAGTTGCGTAACGACGTGAAGGCGCTTGTGTTGGAGAAATGCGTCGACGCCGCGACATCACGGGTAGTGTTCGTCGAGCTTGATGAGAGAGGGATCACGAACTACAACGAAGCGAAGGTATTCCCCATGAGCGAAGCGATCGACTTGGTGCTGGGTGAGGCGAAGTAGTCGCGAAGGAGCTGAAACAACCATAGACTGCAACAGCTCCTGTGCGATAGTCTTTGCGAGAGTGACGAAACAGTAAAAAGCCCACGAGGGGGCATAGGGGCGAACAGAGATATGTTGCCAGCATACATGTTAAGGCAGCTCTACGTCAAGGGCAGTATGAAGAACTTGAAGGAGGGAGACAAGGTAGTGGGCTTCACACTTTCGCTGAAGAACAAGCTCGGGTCGGCCACTCTGAAGGGAGAAGTGGTCCTGACGGTCGATGGCCAACCAGTTCCTCCGGAATCAATCCTACTCAGGAAAGGTGACACGACAATAACGGCCTCTGACCTAGTTCAGACTCCAGTGAAGTTCTCGGTTGGGGATTCGCTGGATGTGACCGTGAAGAAGGAAGGTGGACTGGCCCCGGGCCAACACAAGGCTGACATCAGATTCTACATAGTCGAGTTCGGAAAAGCTCAGTTTGACGTGACGGACACGGTCACTGCTTAGCCTTCTTCTCGAAAAGCGAGGCGATCGACTTGTCCGGAGAAGGGGGCTTCTTCGCGACGAGTGGCTCGGCGAACAGCGCTATGACTATCGCGAGCTGAACCCAGAACGTCATACCCAGCGCCAGGTTCGCCATCGAATTGACGTATGAGAGCACGAGTATCGATAGGAGGCCCGTCGCCAGCAACGCAATCACCGAGATCGCCTTGAGCCAGCGGTCGGAACCCGCTGCGAGCAAAGCCCCGGCGGGCAACAGCGCGAAGATCACGAAGGGCAGAGCGGGGTGAACCCAGAGCTCGTATGTCCGCATTATCGTCCACGCCGACAACGGGGCAACGCCTCCACCTATCAGCAGGGGCAACAGCGTAGTGCACCAGATGGCAGACCAGACAACCGCTCTCTCGAGCGACGAGATCCAATCCATTGTGATGCTCACTCTGACGAGAAGCACGACGGAGAACACGCAGAACAGGAAGAGGACAGTGGATGATAGACCCATCTGGTCAGCCTTGTACAGCTTGGTGTTCGACGAGACGACTTGGTTGCCGGCTGACACGCCACTCACGTAGACGGTGACATCGACGGACGAGAGGGGCAAAGAGGTGGACCATTGCTCTCCCGTTCGGTTCATTGGGTAGGTCTCCCATCTCGACCAAGGCCACCCGTCCCTGGAGTTCAGCACTACTTCATCCACTCCCTTCGCGGATGCGTTGACCACCATTCTACCGTCCTTCCCTGAAACCGAAAGAAGTGAGACTTGCGGAAACGTGTCCTCATTCTTCAGCCATTTGGACAACCACACCTCGGCGGAAGCTATCCATTCCGCCTTCGGGACGAAGTGCCCCGTGTTGGGCACGATGAGCATGGCTTTCTCCGACTTCAGCGAGGAGTAGGTCTGGTTGTAGCTGTCAATCGGAAAGAACTCGTCGCTTGTCCCCACCAACATGAGCACAGGGACTCTGGATTCGGGGACGTAGGCCAGAGGGTCAAAGTACTTCATCAGCAACTCCCCCTCGGGATCGTCAAGCCGCGTACCAGCGGGCAGGTGCCCTAGGGCGAGGGATCCGGAATACACCAAGAACGAGAAGTTCCCCCCGGCCACGATCGGGACCACCGTTTTCAGCCTGTAGTCGAGAGCTGAGAGCCAGAGGCACTCAAGGCCCCCCTGCGAGGCTCCGGTTGCTGCGATCCTGTTGGCGTCAACGAACGGCAGCTCGGTGAGAAAGGTTATTCCTCTCATGGCAGAGTACAGGAGTCTGTAGTAGTAGGAGTAGTATGCTCTGACTGTGAGGTTCAGTCTGTTCTCATTGGTCTCGCTTGGGCCCGTCGAGCGGCCCTGTCCCGGCCCTGAGATGGCAAGTGCTACGTATCCCTTGGTCGCCAGCAACTCGGCGAAGTACGCCATTGACTCTGCATCGCCGAAAGACCCGTGCATCACGAGAACAGCGGGCAGCTTTCCGGCCTGACTGGGCTTGTACAGGAGCCCCTCTATCATCACTGGCGAACCACCGTACATCTCGCTGAAGTAGGTCACGTTAGACTTCATCACACCGGACTCAAGAGTCTGCCATTCTCCCATTGTCGCGTTCGTGGGTGCTGCAATCCTGGAGAGATCCCAGAAGGAGGTGTCAAACTGCACGCTCGGTGCTGCTCCGTGCGAAGAGAGCACAAAACCGACCAGAAGCACCACTACCGCGAAGATGGTCGCGGGCCTAGGTCTCATCGCCCGTCTTGTGACCCAAGGGGAAATTAAGCCTTAGCCGTCCCTACATCGGAGCCCTGACGCGAGGATAACGGCGGATTCCCACGTCTCCTCACTCGAACCTCATCGTTTCCCGCTCTGATCTGATCGTACGGATGTGGTCCTCGTACGTTGGCGTCAACCCTGAAGCGACTGAGCCTACGATCGCTGCTCCTCGAGCCTCGGCTACTGGGTTGCCGACTCGCTCCACTCCTCTTTCCAAGACTTGCGCCAACGTGAGACAGAAGACGTCATCGAGCGCATTCATTCCAGAGCACACAATGGTGGAAGGCCTCCCTATGATGCTCTCCAGTGATGATATGACTCCTGCTACCTCGCGTATCTCTTGCACACCGTGTTTGGGTAGGGGGGTGTTCTCCTGACCTTCGGCCACAAGGCCGCCCAAGTGGCCTGACGAAGGCCTGACAACCCTCCCCACCGTGAAGAGGCCCGAAATGAAGTGAGGAATAGAGAAGAACCCGTCAACGCTCAAGGGTTCCGACCAGAGAGCGTCTACTGCGAGCGAGGTGCCTGCTCTGATGAGCAGCTCTCCAGAGGCGATGATGCCCGACCCCAGCAAGTCGGACATGAAGTCCCAGCCGCCCATGACTATGCGCACGGCCGAGTCAAGTCCCAGTTCGTCAGCCGCAGTCCTCGAGACGGCCCCGATAATGGACCCCACGACAGCTTGAGGCGCAACCTTCGCCGTGTCTATCCTCATCCGTCTGATCCTCCTCGTGGCCTCAGTCACGTACCCTCCCCAAGGGTGATACAGTGCTGAAGGAGTGGACGACCTGACGAACCCAGTGAGCTTGTACGTCAGGAACTCGTGTGGGTTCACGAAGAACCTACAGCTGTCGTAGAGGTCGTGATCTTCTTCCATCAGGGACTTCGCAATCGAGTCCATGTAGAACCTCTCCTCCGCTCTCATCGAGCTGCTTTGCCACCCCACTATCGGACCCTCTTCTTGATCCGCTCGTACCCCGACCAACGTGGGAGCCCTTCCGCTCACACACAATGACCCGACCTTCATCCGCTCTGTGGGAGGGAGCAGTTCCATTAGGGCTTCCCTGAAGAGTGCCCACAGGGTCGAGGTCTTTGCGGGCACCATTGTGGGAATCCGAACTGAGGAGGAGATCGTTGTCCCAGTGAGTGCAACCGCCTTCACGGAGGATGTGCCCACATCGATGCCAACTGCGAGGGGCAAGTGGTGAGTCGATACCACGAGTGGCTTTAAGTCGATTGCTGGGGTAGAAGACCAAGAGATTTAACGGCCCCACCGCGGTCAGAGCGGAGATGCACGAGTGGACCATGGCCTCACGGCTAATCTCTGCAGTGCAAGACTACGTGAAGTCCGAGGGAGGAGGCAGGGTCGTCTCGGCGACGATTAAGATAGGAACGCTGTCGATGATCGACCCCGAGACGATGAAGGAGGCTCTAGTGACTCTGTCCAAGTCAGCTGGAATGGAGGGCTTGGAGTTCAAGGTTGAATTGGCGGACACGAGGTTTGAATGCAGGAGGTGTGGGGCGCAATGGAGCTTCGGCGATGTCGAGAAGGACCTCTTGCAGGCTGTTCCACCCGAACTGATGATACTGGACGAGTCTGGCCACAGGGACGCCCCAACTCACTACCTTCCTGAACTCATCTACGCGTGGATGAAGTGCCCGAAGTGTGGGAGCAAGAACTACGACATAGCCGATGTCTCCGGCGCAGCTTTGGAGAGCGTGGTGCTCGAGAGATGAACCAGCCAGTAGGCGACCCGAGGAATGGGATGGCATCTGATAGGCTGGCGCAGATCAGGACCGTCATCCTTGTCTGTAGCGCCAAGGGAGGAGTCGGGAAGTCCACAGTCGCGGCCGGCCTGGCACTTGCGTTTTCTGGGCTGGGGAAGAAGGTCGGGCTCCTCGACCTTGATGTTCAAGGGACATCGTTGAGCCAGGTGCTGAACGTCCAGGGCGTGCCCGCTGGGGGTAGGTCCGGCTTGAGCCCGTGCGTGGTTGACGGAGTGAAGGTCGTTTCTGTGTCAACCTATGCGGGAGAGGAGGCATTGCCCGTCAGGGGGGAGACCCTCGAAGGCCTGATAATGGGGCTGCTCTCACAGGTCAACTGGGGAGAGCTGGAGTATCTCTTGGTGGACATGCCGCCGGGTATGGGGGAGGAACTGATGACGCTCATCAAGATGGTGGGACCAAAGGCCTGGGCTCTGCTAGTCACGACTGGCTCTAGGATGTCGGTCAGCGTAGTCTCAAGGATGGCCTCGCTGCTCAAGGTGGAGCGCGTGAAGATCTTGGGAGTCGTTCAGAACATGTCATACGTGACATGCAAGTGTGGTGAAGTTATGAGACCTTTCGGCACTGCAGATCTTGACGAACTGGGTCTCATCACCGCCGACGGGCTGGTGTTCGAACTCCCGATCGACCCGGGGCTGGAGGAGGCGTTGCAGCGTAGGAGGATCCTCGATGCACCGGAGTTGGGCAAGGGCCTGAAGCACATGGCTCAAGCCATAGACTCCAACCTCATGACTTAGGAGCGTCCTGTCAGTTGGGCTGGACCTGATTCTTGCCTCACCTGGTTCGCCACTACTACTCCACGACCACCACTTCATAGAAGTCCAGGTTCGGCAGCCTGAACTGGCACCATTCTCCTTGCCTTTCAAGTTGCACTTCCTTGTTGTCGGACAGCTTTCTGGCCTTAGAGGCCTAGGGTCTCTGAGCTTGACAGCCACATCTCTGACCGAGATCATGTTAGTAAGTGGTCTATGCATGCCACCACTGCAGTTCACCGAACGGATCAACGTACGTCCGTGTGGCTTGTCCTGCGTCCGGCTCTAACCCTCTTCAGGATCCCTGTCTTGGCCATGCCGAGTTCGCCGGCCTCTCTCGCTAGCGACGTCACCCTACGGAACTCTCGGGCCGCGCGGACGGTGAACAACTTCCTGTGGCTGATCTTGGCCAGGTGCTCAGCTATGCTGAAGAGGTCGTCCTCCGTGGTCATCCAACTGATGTTGTCGAATCTCGCTAAGTTGATTGGTCTAGAGTACTCCCTCAACGTCTTCTCCCCGGCGAAGTTGAAGTAGTCCTCGAAGTAGGAGACTGCCAACTCTCGGATCGTCTGATGGATTGGCTCCCTGTACCCGAGTCCCGTGTATTTCGACTTTGCGACGGCACCCCAGTGCCCGAAGCATTTGAAGACAGCGACAACGTGATCGTCGTCACGTACGGACGCCAGATCAACGATCAAAGGGGGATGGCCGTGGAACCTCAAGGCAGCAGCGGCGAAGATCGCTCCCTCGATGCAGTTGGCTTTGCGCTCCCTGAGGACTCTCCTTGGAGAGTAGCAGGTCTTCCCCCTTTCCTCCAGGTTGCATTCCACATCGTCTAGGAACTTCTGCACAAGCTTCGGAGTGTTCAACCTCGAAAGGATCTTGGACTCTTCTTGCGTAAGACCGAACCTACTCCCCACAGCCTTGGACTCTGGCCACGACTCTTATGCATTTGGCGCGTTGTGCACTTCCTAGTTCCGGGATCTTTGTCCCCCCGTAGAGCAAGGCGATCCGCGTAGCCCTGACCCTAAGCTGGAGTCTCGTGCACCGAGAACGGACCGTGGGCGTCGGCGCCGAGTTCAGTGAATTCGTCCCTCGGATACTTCCTCAGGAATACCCTGTTGAAGAGCGTGTAGAGCAGCAGACCGGGGAACACGAGCACAGCGAAGAAAACGGAGTTGAAGCCGAGCCTGAGAGTTGAGAACTCCTCTCTGCTGAATATCGGCCCCACCCTCTGCATCTCGATCGCTTTCTCTGGGCAGACGTACGAGCACTGTCCGCAACCCAGACACTTCTCCTGGTCGAACACGGGGCTACCCGCGAGCGTTATCGCGTTGGCCTTGCACCCCCCCGTGAGCTTCGGCGCGTGTGTCCTCGTCATCGCGACCTTCAGGCCATAGTCCAACCTCATCCTCGTCGGAACACAGCAGTCCCTGCAACAACAGCAGAGCCCATAGGTGTAGGGGTAGACGCACCAGTCCAAGGTGAGCACGAGACCATTGTCGTACGCCTTCTTGGTCAACTACCCATGTCTAAAGACAATGGGCTTGCAGATGAAAGATTGACCGTGTCGACACCGAATGTCTAGTGTCAAATCCCGAAGATCCTGACGTGCTGGCAACTCCTAAGAGAATCCCAGATCGCGCCCATTCAAGATCCCCAAGACAGCACATACCCAAAGCCACCCGACATTGACGAGAGGGTCAACAGATGTGCCATGAGTGACCCATTTCACGCCGTGCTCTTCGATCTTCGCCAAGGGCAACTCTCTGCGCAGGTAGTCATAGGACAGTCTTGCTCCATTGAGAAGCCTCTTGAAGACGGCAGACTCATTGTCAACCAGCGGCCTGAGCATGGCAACTTGCGAGATGGCATCGCCTGCCAGCCCCAACCATTCGTCATCTCTCCCGCACAGACCTACGCCTCCGTCCCTGAATTGGCAGTTGTCAAACGTCCAGCTTGCCGCCCTCAGACAGCGATCTAAGAAGCGAGTGTCTGGCGCATGACGGTAGAGACGCGCCAAGAAGTCAATGCATGACATGGTTGAGACCACCCACGAGGCCTCGTCCCCGTATGCATCTGTGCTCTCGAAGCCAGTGTAGTGAGCCGGTCCGATTACCCATGAGCCGAGGTCGTCCCTCCAAGTCCCGCAATGCCAATAGCCATCATCCGCGACCGCGTTTGGTCTCCAAGGTTGGATGAAGTACTCGGCGAAGCTCTTCGCATCATCCAAGATAGATGAATCGCCCGTCAACTCGCAAGCCCACATGAGCCCAGACCCGAACATGCTCAGGTCATTGGTCCATCCGACATCCTTGGCATAGGGGAATCCGTAGCCGCATGGGAAGTGCGTGAACGAGACGCCATTGACGGTCGTGATCGTAACCTTTCTCTTCCTAGCCCAGTCCAAGACCTGCTTGGCACGCTCTACCCAGTCACTATCATGACCACTGTACTGTTGATGGAGCCCGATCATCTCCAGAGCATTGCCCATGGCCCAAGTGGGGTGATCCTCGCGTATTATCCGCGCCATGTATCTGACGTGTTCATCTGCCACTCGATGGTACATGCGGTTGCCGGTAATCTTTGCCTCACGGTATAGAACCTCAACGAGGAATCTGAGATAGCGTACATCAACCTTGCCCGGGAACATATCGCTGCCCGAGGCTGAGCCCTTGCCGGGTTTCTGCCACAGACTCTTTGAGGCATCTATCCCGCCTCCTGGAACCGCCTCGTCGATGAAGAGCCCCAGGATTCTCTCGATCGGGTCAGCCATTTTACTTGGGGAGACCCCCGAGTAGTGCCCGCACGTTTCCAAGGGACTCCTGTATGCCAAGGATCGGACTGTCCGGGTTGAGTTCGACCTCCAAGATCACGGGAATCCGCTCAAGGACTCCGGCCTGCCTGAGCTGCAACAGCATTTTGCGGAAGTCCAGTCTGCCCGTACCGAACGGCACCTCCTTGTTGTCGCGATCAACATCCTTCAGATGCAGTCCATACATCCTGCTTCCGAGTTTCCTCGTGGCTTCTGTTATGTCCTCCCGGGACCTCGCCAAGTGTCCCGTGTCCAAGCACATGCCTATCAGCTCGTTGTGTCCTTCAATCGCCTCGACTATGGTATCTACCGCACCATACCTGTGAGTAGGACCGTGGTTGTGGATCGCGACTGCGATGCCGTAGTCGTCGACCAGCCTATCTAGCAAGTCGAAGCTGCCGGGGTCCGGATCCGCGGTCAGAACCTGCACTCCTGTAGCTTTCGCGAAGTCAAAGAGGCCAGTCAATTCCGCCTCGTTGTCGTGCATTGCATTCACTCCGTGGCTCAATAGCTTCACCTTGTGTTTCTCAGAAAGCGCCTTTGACCTAGGAACGCTTGCCTGCTCCGGGGGCAGATGACCCGGGAAAGCTTCCACATACCCCAGCCCCAGGGCCGCGATTACCTCAACCGCTTTCTCGTACGGCATTTTCCTCAACGAATAGCTTTGTAGACCAAGCTTGATCGCCATTCCACTGCTCATGCAGAACTTTTGGTCGCCTTTTGACTTAAGCCTTTGCAGGCCTGCTCACCGCCTGCTGTATCAAGGGCGACGTGAACAGAAACATAATAGGCGCGGTATCATGGCCCCGATCTCCTGAACACTTGAGGCTTCCACGCCCTCACTCAGTTCTGAGGCGGCGGGTGACAACTTTAAGACGGTCCCGTCGCACGAACACTGACTTGACCGAGTTGTCAGGAACATGCTCAAGGTGTGGCAGAAACAGCTTGATTGAGTTGAGGTACAACGGCCTAGTGCTGTGTAAGAAGTGTTTTGTTTCGTTCTTCGAGAGACGAGTCAGGAGGACCATCGGACAATACAGACTCGTTGAGAGTGGCGACAGGATAGCCGTAGCCCTCTCGGGCGGCAAGGACTCGATCACCTTGCTCCACCTGTTGGACAAGTTCAACACGATGCACGGGAAGAGCATCGAGTTAATCGCCATCTCAATAGACCAGGGCATCGAGGGAGTTGATGATGTGAATCTGAAGAACGCAAAGATGGCCACTGAGATAAGAGAGATCGAACATCACGTCTTCTCCTTCAAGGAAGAGCTGGGATACACCGTGGACGAACTGGCGTCGCTCAGGCCCGGGGTCTGCAACTGCGGCGTGTTCAGAAGGCGCATGCTGAACAAGAGGGCACGTGAACTGGGTGCCAACAAGTTGGCGACGGGTCACAACTTGGATGATGAAGTCGAATCTGCGCTGATGAATTTCATGACGGGCAACATGGTCAGGATGATGCGGGGCGATGGGATCATCGAGAGCGATAAGTTCGTCAGAAGGATAAAGCCGTTGAAGAGATCGCCGGAAGAGGAGGTGGCACTGTACGCGAAGCTGGTCTTTCCAAGGATCGAGTTCGCTCCTGAGTGCCCGTACAGAGGAGAGGTCATCAGGAGGAACGTCAAGAGGGTCATGGACGAACTAGAGGGACAGCACCCCGGCATCAGGTACCAGATACTCGAAAGCAGCGAGAAGCTGAGTGAGGCCCTGATCAAGGGTTTGGAGCCCAAGGGCGACATCAAGGACTGCACCGTCTGCGGCGAACCCGCGTCAGGAGAGGTCTGCAACGCCTGCATGCTGCTGAAGGAAATAGGGCAGCTCGCTCCTCCGGACCAATGAGAACGGGCCATAGCTCGTCGAGCATACACTTAGAACCCAGTCGGGAGCCTGCCCCGGGGCTTCTGGTAAGGTTCACAACCCGGTAACATTTTTATTCTCTAGGTTAACCGAGCGGTATGCTGATGTGGCCTCAACGCTGGCTCGGGTCGCTCTACGCCCGACTCTATGCCAGGTTCCGCAACGGAAGGTTCACATTCGCTGACATAGTCACAGAAGCTGGGTCACCCCAAAGGGGCAAGGCGGCAACTGCCAGGCTTCAGAAGATCGGCATCCTCTACAGGCACGCCATGTCTGGAAGGACCAGAGTGTACAGGCTGGTCGACCCGGAGACCTTTCTGCTGATGGCCTCGGGTTACCTCGCCGATCTAACGCGCATAGGGCAGGAAACCTACAGGAGACTCACGGGAATCGCATGCGCTGCGATCTCAAGGGAAGTGCGAGGGTTGCACAGCGTTGTGCTGTACGGTTCATTGGCACGTGGCAAGGCTCGCTCAGACAGCGACCTCGACCTGCTCGTCGTGGCGGACTTCTCCGAACACTTCGCGGCACGCCTTGACCAACTGATCCGACTGGAGAAGTCTCCCGACATCGCCGAGGAGATCTCCCTGTTGGCACAGGATGGCGTCGACACGCATCTGTCGTTTCTCCCAATGACGCCCACGGAACTAGAGGCATTTCCTCCTATCCTGCTTGACGTAGTTGACGAGGGTATTCCTCTTGTGGATGATGGCTCCTTTTCGGCGGTGGCGACCCATGTCAAGGAGAGGCTGAAGGCCGCGGGCGCACAAAGGGTCTTCATCGGGGAAGAGGATTGGTACTGGGACCTGAAGCCTGATTTCGTGTTCGGCGAGGTGATCCAAGTGTGAGAAATCAGGAGATTGCGGCCTCAATGTTGGAGCAGGCCGCTCAGCGACTGACCACCATCAAGACCTCCACTGAGATTGGCGGTTATGCCTATGCAGTGCGCAGCGCCCAAGAGTGCGTCGAGATGAGCCTGAAGGCCGCGCTGAGGACCGTGGCCATCGAATACCCGAAGAGACATGACGTGAGCGCTGTCCTCCTGCAGGTCAGGGCCCGATTTCCCAACTGGTTCTCCACTGAGGAGTTCGCCGAGGTATCTAGGGAGTTGGTCGAGAAGAGGGCACCAGCCATGTACGGAGATGACCTGAAGATGCTACCCGCATCTCAGCTCTTCACAAGGGAGGATGCACAGAAGGCGGCGGGTCAAGCACAAAGGATCTACGACGCATGCGTTCGTTTGCTCAAGGAAGCGTTCCCGACTCGTTAGGGAAGTCTAGGAGTTCACAAGACATCATCAGATGAGGAGACTAGCCTCGACTAGGATCTTCCGAATCTCCTGAACAACAGGACACCCAGCATCAGCACAGCCACACTGTATACTGACACGACAGCAAGATCCAGAAGTATGGCTGGGCTGGTTAGAGGGACTCCCCTTAGGAGGAGGGAGGTCATGGCGTCCGTCACGTAGTAGGACGGCACCAACCTTCCTAAGGCTTGTATGTCAGGAGGCAAGGCAGCTCCGACGAATGTCCCGAAGAACATCTGAGGTATCACGAATATGAATGAGATTCCGTTGGCCACCCCCGAGGACTTCGACACCGTTGCTGTGACCAACCCGAATCCGACATTGCATAGCGAGAAGATCATCAGAATGAGAAAAGCCATGAGCGTACCGACCGGCTCTGCCGAAGAATGAAATCCCACTACTAGGGACATCAGAAAAAGCAGCACTCCTTGCGCGAGGGCCGAGAGCATGTTGGAGATCGAGGCAGCCAAGATGAACTCCGATGGAGTTGCCGGTGTTGTGTTTATCCTTCTCAGCAACCCTTCTTCCCTCTCCACAGTGAACGACGCGCTGACTATGAGCACGAGAAAGATCGTCGCAAACGCGAACACTCCGGGTGCCATGTAGTCGAATGCGGTAAGCCTCGCAGATGCTATCATGGACGGACTGGCCAGCTCTATGGGCAACTGAGTGGTGGTCTGTTGAGGACCACGTATCGTAACCTCCAGAGCCTGTTGCACAATCGGCGGAATGGCCTGGGTCGCGAACATTGACCCGCTGTCCAAGTACAGCTGAACTGATGCTCTGATCCAGAGGCTGGGGTCGGCCGCCGTCCAGAACGAAGAGCAACTCTGCCCGAAGCCTCTCGGTATCACCAGTACAGCTTGAATCCTACCCTGCGCCAAGTCAGCTTGGGCGGTCTCGTTGGAAGCGTACTCCGTTGTCTTTATCACGCCTATTCTGGTCAGGTTCCCGACCAAGTACCCGGACCATCTGGATTGCGCCGCCTCAGCATCCAGATTCACAACTCCAACCTGGTACGTTGACTCTCCGCCAGCTCTGCCGAAAGCTAACCCAAAGAATAACATCAGCATCACCGGAAAGAGCAGCGTCAGGAAAAGCGCCGCTGGCTCTCTCACTGTCTTCTTGACATCCTTGTTCACCAACGCCGCGATCCTAGTGAGGTTCAAGCTAGTCTTCGCCTCTGACGTCGCTCCCTGTCAGCTTGAGGAATACATCCTCAAGGTGTTTCTCCTTCGACTGGCTCTCGAGCTCCGCAGGGGTGCCCAGAGCTATCAGCCTGCCGTGATCCACTATTGCCACTCTGTCGCACAGTTGCTCCGCTTCTTCTATGTAGTGGGTCGTCAATACGACCGTCTTGTTCCTTGCCTTCAATTCCTTGGTGAAATCCCAGACTGCGTGTCTGGTTGCACATCCATTCCTACAGTTGGCTCATCGAGGAATACTATCTCCGGGTCATGAATCAGGCCCATGGCCATGTTGAGGCGACGCTTGATGCCACCGCTGCATGCTCCTGCGCGTTTGTCTGCCCACTCAAGCAGCCGCATTTTCTCAAGCACGTACTCCAAGTTCTTTCTTAGCTTGTCATCGGGCATTGCATGCAGGTCGCCGAACAACTCAATGTTCTCTTTGATCGTCAGGAAAGGATACACTGCCGTGTCCTGAGGACACACCCCTATCGCCTCCTTCACCTTGGACAACTCGTTCGTGACATCATGCCCTCCCACAGTGACGCGGCCGCCTGTCGGCTCCAAGATCCCACACAAAACGTTGATTGTCGTGGTTTTCCCCGCACCGTTCGGTCCGAGCAGGCCGAATAGCTCCCCTTCTCCAATTTGCAGGCTCAGTCCGTCGACGGCGGTCACATCTCCGTACTTCTTTGTCAGGTTATCGATCAGTATTGAAACTCTCATGTCCTAGCAGCGGTCGCGGCGCATGTCTATATAATTCTATGATACCAATAGAAGACGCGGAGAACCAATCGTCTCGCTGATCTGAAGCATCTCGGACTGACAGTGTCTCTGAGGGGATCGTGCCATAGGATTCGATGCTTTATGTACTGCCTTCTTTCATAAGCACCACTCGGACACTGTGAGGCGAGCCCAAGTGAAAGCGGTTGAATTGAGCAAGGGAGGTCCCAGGATCTCTGCCGTCGGCATAGGCACATGGCAGTGGGGCACGAGTGGCTGGGGATACGGGAAAGACTACACCAAGGATGATCTCCGAAAGGTGTTCAAGAAAGCCAGAGATCTGGGCATCAACTTCTTCGACACGGCCGAGGCTTACGGAGAGTCAGAGAGCATCTTAGGGGAGGTGCTAGCGAGCGAGGGCAGAGAAGGACTCGTGATAGCAACAAAAGTGGCGCCCCAGAACGCAACGTATGGGGGCACACTGAAGGCCGCCAACAGAAGTCTGGGAAGACTCGGCCTCAAATGCTTGGATCTCTACCAGCTTCACTGGCCCAATCCGTTGTACGGACTGGGCGGAACGATGAGAGCCTTCGACATGCTGCACAAAGACGGCAAGATCGCGATGGCCGGTGTCTCCAACTTCGGACTGAACGGAGTGATCGAAGCAAGGAAGCTCCTGAAGTCAGCACCTCTCGTCTCTGATCAAGTTCATTACAATCTCCTTGAAAGAGGGCCAGAGAAGGACCTCCTTCCTTACCTCCAGAAAGAGGGAATGGTGCTGATAGCGTACTCTCCTCTCGCTCAAGGCCTCCTCTCAGGCAACATACCGAGGAGGCCGAAAGACCTCATCAGGGCGGTGAACCCCTACTATTCAGGCTCCAACCTCAACAACATCAGGCAACTCATCGGGGTCCTGGACAGGATTGCCAAGGCAAGAGGAGTCACTGTGACTCAAGTCTCCATCAACTGGCTGATCAACAAAGATGCTGTGGTACCGATAGTCGGGGCTAAGCGGGAGTCACATGTCGCAGAGATCGGCGGGGCACTCGACTGGAGTCTGAATCAATCCGAGCTATTGGAGATAGGCGAGACTCTGAAACGCGTGAGAACGTCGAGAATCAGGGGCTACCTGACCGCTCCGCTCCGAGTGTTAGAACTCTTGGTGTCGGGCAAGTAGGGACATGGGACGGATACATAATCTTCCTACTGGTCACGACTGGGCTAGCTTTGCACGCAACCGCTCTGTGAAAGCCCTTACCTTGGTCTCGTACTCCCCGTGATCCAAGTCATGAACCGAAAGAGCAAGCAGACCAACTGGCTTCTTCCCGGAGATGTCCTCCATCTGCTGCAATGGCCTCCTGGGTTCTCCACTACTATGCGTGCAGAAGAACGCCACGTCTTTCAATCGATCCCTGTATTGGGTCAGGTAGGTCCTTATCGGCGTGGACACGGCATTGTTCCAGACAGGAGATCCCACTATCACCAAGTCGTAGGCTGAAGGATCGCGCTTGATCGGTCTGATCACCGTCGGCTTGTTGAATGTCGCATCGAAGCCGGAGATCATGAAGCCCCAGATACCAGCTCTGTTCTTGGTGTCGAAGATCTCCTCAGTATCGCACCCGAGAACCTTCCCGATGCTCTCAGCGACCTTCTTCGTATTTCCTGACCTAGAGTAGAAGGCGACTAGCACTATCTTTGGATTCATCGTGAAACATGGCGAAGCGATTGTCCCGTCTTAAACGTGTTGCCCTGCCCGACGGGTTCGAACACGACGTGAGAGTTCTGCGCGGACTGAAACGGGCTGAACCCTTAATATTGCCGAACGCCCACTGAAGGAGGATGACCACCGTCGGGCCGACTTCGCTTGAGGGGGAGCAACTTCTCGTCAAGGGGATAAGCGAGTTGCCTCCGGTAGCACTGCGGCCAGTGAGGGCGACCTGTGGTCGACTGGACCGAGTGTTGATCGATGGAATTCCTGTCCGGCAGTGAAGTGATCGTCAGGGGCGCGATGACAGCAGGCTGCAGGGCTTTCTTTGGCTACCCGATTACTCCGGCGAGCGAGATCATGGCCCTCATGTCAGAGGAACTGTCGAAGGTCGGTGGCGTCTTCAGGCAGATGGAGGACGAGATAGCCGCATCCGCGGCCGCGATAGGTGCTAGTTGGGCAGGAGCCAAGGCTATGACTGCGACTAGCGGTCCTGGAGCCTCACTGATACAGGAGAACCTAGGCATGGCCACCATGCTGGAGATCCCTCTGGTTGTAGTCAATGCACAGAGAATGGGGCCGAGCACCGGCGTGCCGACCGTAGGATCCCAACAGGACTTGATGCAAGCCATATGGGGCAGACATGGAGACCAGTCGCTGTTGGTGTTATGCCCCAGCAGCTTCGGTGAACTCTTCACGATGACTATCAAAGCGTTCAACTTGGCGGAGATCATGCGGACTCCCGTGATCCTTCTAACAGACGGACACATGGTGAACTTGAGATCCTCCGTCTCGCTGGATCAGGCCCACGAGGTCGTCGACAGGAAGATGCTTGATGCCAAGGATGCGGAAGCTCCGTTCAGGACGGACGAGTCGCTTGTTCCAGGCTTCCCGCCTCTGGGCAAGGGGTTCAATGTCCTGTTGGATACGCTCGTTCATGATGAGAGAGGGTACCCGAGCCCCAGCAGTGGAGAGACGAAACGCCTCCTAGTGAGACTCAAGAGGAAGCTCGAGAAGAACATCGACAAGATCTGGACGCACGAGGAGTCGGGGGTGAGTTCCTCAGAACAGATAGTGGTCTCCTACGGGAGCTCCGCGATATCGGCGAGACGCGCGGTCGAGATGGCTAGGTCGCGCGGCAAGAATGTCGCGCTACTCGTGATGAAGACGATGTGGCCGCTCAACGGAGATGAGATGAGGCGGATTCTGCGGGGCAAGAAGCGAACCATAGTAGTCGAGCAAGCCCTCGGTCAACTGACTTGGCTGGTCGGGCCCTTCACTGGCGACTCTGAAGTTGTCAGTGTCACTAGCTTGGGGAGGCCACCGCGACCGAACAAAATCGAACGGGTGATACTGAATGAGGACTGATTCTTCCCCAATGCGCCACATCCGCGAGGACAGACTGCCGACAATATGGTGCACCGGGTGCGGAAACGGGGCCGTCATGAATGCATTCGTTGGGGCAGTTGACGACGCAGGGTTAGATATGAAGAAGTCAGCGATCGTATCCGGAATCGGTTGCTCAGGCAGGATAGGCGGGTATCTGAAGGCGGATTCCATTCACGTCACGCATGGCAGAGCCCTGCCGGTAGCGCTGGGGACCAAACTCACCAGGCCTGATCTCACCGTCGTGGCGTTCATGGGTGACGGTGACGCATACTCAATCGGAGGGAACCATCTGCTTCATGCCGCGAGGAGAGACGATGACATCAAAACTATTGTGATCAACAACATGATCTTCGGGATGACGGGCGGCCAACAGAGTCCCACCACTCCTGTTTCAATGCTTGATGGAGACTCCTATCTGTCCGCGGGACCGAAGCCATTAGACGGTCCGATGCTCTGCGCAGTGATGGGCGCGTCGTACGTAGCTCGATGGTCCACTGCGGACTTCACGGAACTCAGGAGCTCGATGAAGACCGCATTGACAACAAGAGGTTTCTGTCTGGTGGAAGCCTTGAGCCAGTGCCCCATTCAGTTCGGAAAGCTCGTGACCCGGGAGCCCTTGGGATTGATGAAGTGGATAAAGGACAGGACGATCAGAGTAGAAGAGGCTGAAAAGAAGGGAACCGCGGAGGGCAAGATGCTCGTCGGCGAGTTCATAAAAGATGGGAAAGGACTGCGGCCCGAACTCGTGGAGCTCATCGGGAGATGGTCTGGTTGAGAAAGGAGATCCGCTTCACTGGCGTCGGAGGCCAAGGTGTAGTCTGGGCGGCCACTTTGATCGGGGCGGCCTCCTCGGATGAGGCAGGACTAGCGGCGTCGGTCAGTGCGAAGTACGGATCCGAGGTAAGGGGTGGTATCTCAAGAGCGGACATCGTGATCTCTGACGAAAGGGAACCGTTTCCCTGGGTGACCGGGCTTGACCTTTTGGTGGTCCTTGACCCTAAGTCGGTCACGAAAGGGAGCATCAGCTTGTTGAGACGCAACGCGCTGGTGCTGTCGACAACAGCCCTGAAGAACATATCTAATGCGCAGGTCGCAGTAGTCCCTGCCACGGAGAGGAGCAAGGAAGATCTAGGCTCAGACAGGTATGCTAACTCCATCATGGTAGGCTACGCTGCAAGCATCCTGGGTGTACCGAGTCTCGAATCCCTGAAAAGGGCAGTGGTCGAGCGTTCGACTGAGCCTTCCAAGGACTTCAACCTGAGAGCCATCGAGATCGGTTCTCAGATGGCGAAAGCGAAATGACGAGGCTCTACGAGTACGAGGGGCGTTCACTCTTCAGGGAATACGGAATCGCGGTCCCTGATTTCGAAACGGCAGACGATGTTGATGGGACACTCAGAGCAGCAGAACGCGTAGGTTTCCCAGCACTCATCAAGGCACAGGTTCTCGTGGGGTCCAGGGGCAAAGCTGGCGGCGTCGTCTTGGTAGGGGGACGAGTTGAAGCCCAAAAGGCAGCGAGCGCGATGTTCTCGAGCCGGATCCGGGGGGAACCCGTCTCGAAGATCATGATCTCACACTACGTGGATGTAGAACAGGAGCTCTACCTATCACTCGCTCTGGACAGGTCAACCGCGAGCCCGGTCTTCCTCGCGAGTCCGCTGGGCGGCGTTGACATCGAGGAAACAGCCAAGACGAATCCGAAGGCGATAGTGAGGCAGAGCGTGGACCTGACTGCTGGGTTCACGGCGTCGCAAGGCAGGGACATGGCCCGGAAACTGTCGCTGCTGGACGAAGTGCATTCGACCTTCGCACAAGTCTGCGGCGGGCTTTACTCCCTCATGACGAACTATGACGCGGACCTGGTGGAGATCAACCCGTTGGCGCTCACTCCTGATCACAGGCTTGTCGCACTCGACGCGAAGGTGATCTTGAACGACGAAGCGCTCTACAGACACCCCGAATTCAGGGACAGAGAGTCCCGACTGACCTCAGACTCGGAGCTAGAGAAGCTGGCGCACGACAAGGGCGTGAGACTGGTCGACTTGGGAGGTGACATAGGCATCATTGGAAACGGGGCAGGCCTGACTATGGCGACGATGGATCTAGTCAAGATCAGCGGAGGTAGTCCTGCGGATTTCCTTGACATAGGTGGGGGGGCGTCAGCCGAGCAGTTTGAGAGATGTCTCTCTGTGCTGCTGGACTACCCCCGCGTCAAGCTGATTCTCATCAACGTATTCGGGGGGATAACAAGGTGCGATGACATTGCCGCAGGCATCAGACAGGCGCTGAGCGAACACACGGTCAGGAAGCCCGTGCTGGTCAGGTTGGTTGGCACAAACGAGGCAAGAGGAAGGGAGATAGTCGATTCCATTCGTGACGCCGAAATCGAATACTTCGCCTCAGCCGACGAGGCTGCCGAGAGAGCCGCACAGTTGGCGAGGGAGAAGCCTTGACGGTCTTGGTGGATGCAGAGACAAGGGTCGTCGTTCAAGGTATCACGGGCAAGCAGGGGAGCTTCCACACGAAGCTCATGAAAGATTACGGAACCAACGTGGTAGCGGGAGTGAGTCCTGGCAAGGGCGGCCGAGAGGTCTGGGGAGTCCCGGTGTATGACTCCGCGAAGGAAGCCATCAGAGCGCACAACGCCAACGCTTCCATCCTCTATGTGCCGGCCCCCTTCGCGCTTGAGCCGAGTCTGGAGGCGATCGACGCGGGCGTCAAGCTGCTGGTGATCATAACTGAGGGGATTCCTCCTCTCGATACGATGAGGATCATCACCGCTGCCAGATCAAAAGGCGCGCGGGTAGTAGGCCCGAATTGCCCCGGCATCATATCGCCTGGACTGTCGAAGGTTGGAATCATGCCGGCCGAGGCGTTCTCGCGCGGGACAATAGGCATTATGTCAAGAAGCGGAACTCTGACCTACGAGATAGCGTGGGACATGACCAAGGCGGGCATGGGGCAGTCCACGGTAGCTGGTCTTGGAGGCGACCCTGTGATGGGCACAAACTTCAGCGATGTGCTCACGTTGATGAGACAGGATCCTGGGACCACGGGCGTGGTGATCATAGGCGAGATCGGAGGGGACGACGAGGAAAGGTGCGCGAGGTTTATAGCCGACACATCTTTCGACAAGCCCGCGATAGCGTACGTGGCCGGCAGGTCAGCTCCGAGGGAGAAGAGAATGGGCCATGCTGGAGCCATAATATCGGGTGGGTTCGGAGACTACAGCACAAAGGTCGCAGCCTTCTCCGATGTAGGCGTCAGGGTCGCGGAGAGGCCAAGCGACGTAGCACGCCTGGCCAAGAGCTTGTTCCGCTGAGTCATGTACCAGCTCACATCAAAGGTTAAAACCGATCTTCACGACCGACCTGACGCCAAGGATTGGACAGAAAGCACGCAGCCATAGTATGCGCTAGCGTTGGTGTTCTGGTGTTGTCGTTCGTCTTGCCTCCTTTGCCAGGAGCTCAAGATGTCATCCCCAGCAACCCGAGGGCACCTCAGATCGCCATCGCGATAACAATCTTCGCGGCAATCTGGTGGATCTCTGAGGCAGTCCCGTTGGGCGTGACGGGCGTCATGCTCGTGGTTCTGTTCTCGCTCACCGGCATTGTGAAGTGGAGCGATGCCCTGCGCGAGTTCTGGAACCCGCTGATATGGATCTTCATAGGGGGATTCACGCTCGCGAAGGCGATGCAGGTGTGGGGGCTCGACAAACGCATAGCACTCACCCTAGCTTCGCTCTACAGAGGAAAAGATCCGGCCCTGGCCGCACTGTTCTTCACGTGCTTGCCGACCGCTCTCCTGACTGTGACCGGATCGATAACAGCCGCGACTGCCATGATGTACCCGCTAGTGCTCTCGCTCCTATCGGCGTCGAACTTCCAGAAGGGTAGCAAGTACGCTGAGGGGACGATGCTGGCCCTAGGCCAGTCCGCGTCAGCCGGAGCCCTGCTCCTCTTGGTTAGTACGCCGCCTAACCTGATAGCGAAGGCGGCGATAGAGAAAGCTCTGCCAAGAACATCGCTCACCTTCTCCGATTGGCTGTTCATAGGAACCCCTCACGCGATTCTGGCGATCCTGATCACTTGGTTCGTCATATACAAGCTGTTCCTGAAACCTGAGCTGAGCGACATCTCGCCCGTGTTCTCCGAGCTGCGCAAGAGGAGGTCCGAACTGGGACGAATGAACCGCGGGGAGAAGTGCGTTCTTGCACTTGTGTTGCTGGCGTTGGTCCTTTGGATCGCTCCGGGAATCACGGCAGCGCTCTCAGAACTCAATCCGGCTCTCGCTCCTCTCAACTCCATCCTGAAGAACTACCTGCCGGAGTACGCGCCGGCAGTACTGGTGCTCGTCGCGTTGTTCCTTATCCCCGCTGAAGGAAGACAGTTGTTGCGGTTCCCCGAGTTCGTCGCTGGCGTTGACTGGAACACGATCTTCATGTTCGGCGGTAGCTTCGTACTGGGACTTGGGCTCACCAGCTCGGGAGCTGTCGACTGGGTGGTCAGCTTCATCCGAACGATGGGCTTGACGCTGGGATACTTCGAGGTCTTTGCCATATCGGCCATTGTAGCGTTTATTGTGACGTATCCCGCGTCCAACACGGCAGCTGCCACCGTGACAGTGCCGGTGGCGATTGTTCTGTCGAAAGCTTCCGGCCTGAACCCGCTGCCTGCAGTGATAGCTGCCGCGATAGCCAGCTCGATCTCGAGCGCTCTGCCATCAACAACACCTCCGATGGCAATTGTGTACGGCTCCGGCCACGTGAAGGTCTGGGACATGTTCAAGGTCGGCATGGTGTCGGACCTCGTGAGACTAGCTCTGCTCATACTGATCGGTCCACCGATGGTTCAGGCCCTAATGTCCATGAAGGGCATTATCTAGCTACACACAGCCAAGAACTCTCAGAAACCAACGAAAGGTCTATATTCCACTATCTCAGTTCCGAGTCAAAGCGGTGCCTATGAGTAACCTTGATCGATCTGGCTGTCTTCGTTCTGGCCGTGGGAGCCTTCGCGGTGACGATCATAGTATATCTCACCGTAAGAACCCTTAGGCAAGACAGCGGCACCGACCGAATGAGGCAGATTGCCCACTACATAGAACTAGGGACCGACGCATACATCAAGAGACAGTTCAAGACCATCGCAATCCTGATTCCTTTCTTAGCTGCAGCGATATTCTGGTTCTTCGGCTGGAAGACCATGGTCGCGTTCCTGTCCGGTTCGCTGCTCTCCCTGCTGGCCGGGTACATCGGCATGAGCATTGCTGTCAGAGCCAACGTCAGGACAGTCAGCGCCGCGATGAAATCACCAAGCACTGCCTTGAGGTTCGCCTTCCTTGCCGGTGCCATAACTGGACTCTCAGTCACTTCGCTTAGCCTCCTAGGAGTGAACGTGCTCAGGATGACAATCGATGACCTCCAAGCGTTGGTAGGTTTCGGGTTTGGGGGAAGCATGGCTGCGCTCTTCGCACAGATCGGAGGCGGGATATACACGAAGTCAGCTGATGTCGGAGCTGACCTTGTCGGAAAGCTGGAAGAGGACATCCCAGAAGATGATCCGAGGAACCCTGCAGTGATTGCCGATCTGGTCGGCGACAATGTCGGGGACTGCGCTGGAAGAGGTTCAGACATGTTCCAGTCATTTAGCGACGACATGGTCACTGGCATGATCCTAGGCGTTGCATTCTCCTGGCGATACGGTCCGAATGCTGTGCTGTTCCCCGTCGCGATGCAGGCCACGGGAATTCTGGCTTCAATCGTCGGAATGTCATTGGTCAGACAGTGGAGAGGAATCAGCCCTTCAAGGTCCCTGCTGATTGGACTGACTGCGACAGCGCTCTCAAGCGCCATTGGCCTTTACATAATATCGACAGCCCTTCTGAACGACTTCACCATCTTTCTGGCGGGTCTCAGCGGGCTTGTTGCGATGCTCATCTCCATATTCGTCACTGAGTACTACACCGGCCCTGACAACAGGCCAGTCAGACAGCTGGCAAAGATCTCCAGAGGGGGAGCTGCCATCAACATAATCAGTGGCCTCTCATATGGCCTCCAGAGTGCAATCATGCCTGTTCTAGCCGTGATGGGTTCAGTTGTGTTCTCGTATGCAGTTTCGGGAAACTCTCTGTACGCTATAGTCGTGGCCAACATAGGAACTGACCTGATGACAGCCTTCATAATGTCGTCTGATGCGTTCGGGCCGATGGTGGACAACGCACATGGGATTGCTCAAATGTCTGAGGCGTCGGCCGAGACAAAGAAGACCCTAGTGTCGTTGGATGCTATCGGAAACACGATGAAGGCATCGACGAAGGCGTACGCCATGGCATCCGGGACCGTTACGGCCTTTGTGATATTCGCGACGTATTTCCAGACAGCCAACATAACTCATTTCGAGTTTACCAGTCCTTATGCCTTGGCTGCCTTGTTCGTCGGGGTCTCTTTGCCCTACTTGTTCTCATCTTTCACGATAGGTTCGACCGCAACCGGCGCTTTCAGGGTGGCTGACGAGGTTAGAAGGCAATTCAGAGAGATCAAAGGACTCAGGGAAGGGACGGCAGTTCCAGACTACGCTAGGTGTGTCGACATCGCAGCGACTGTGGCCCTCAAGGAAATGGTGACGCCAGGAGTGATGGCATTCGCAATTCCGACACTAGTGGGCTTGCTGCTCGGTCCGGAAGAACTCGGAGCCTTGATCATAGGCGCCATAGCGTCGGCTGCCTTGCTTGGCTTCTTCTTCAACAACGTCGGAGCGACGTTTGACAACGCTAAGAAATTCGTCGAAGCCTACGGGGAAATTGGTTCGGTAGACCACAAGGCGACTGTCGTGGGAGACACTGTTGGCGACCCGCTGAAAGACGTTGCAGGCCCATCTCTGCTGATATTCATGAAACTGCTTGGCATGACCTCGCTCCTACTGCTCCCCATAATGATCAGGTTCGCACACTAGGCGCAGGACCAGCTCAACGAACAGACCTCGTCGCTAGGATGACGCCAAAGAGCTTTAATCCATCGTTCAATCGATCTGGGCTACTATGACCATGAAGTACGTCAAGCTTGGTTCCAGTGGCCTCAAAGTCTCCCAGTTCTGTTTGGGCACTTGGCACATGCCTAGGTCCAGCCAGATGGACGAATACGGCGCGCGGAAAGTGGACGCTGACGAGCTGACGAGAGTCATCAAGACGGCGTTTGACAAGGGATTGAACTTCATCGACACGGCCAACCGGTACCACGGAGCCATGGCCCCAGTTGATATCGTCCACAGAGGTAACTCTGAGAAATTGCTAGGAGAGGCGCTCAGGGGATACGAGAGGGAAAGCTTCGTGATCGCGACAAAGGTCGGCTCGGAGATGACCCCTTGGGAGAACGGAAAGGGATTGTCCAGGAAGCACATAATGTGGCAAATCGGCGAGAGCCTCAGAAGGCTCCAGATGGACCATGTTGATGTCTACTTGATGCACGCACCGGACCCTGAGACCCCTCACTTGGAGACGCTCAGAGTTTTGGACGATCTTGTACGGTCAGGCAAGACCCACTACCTAGGATCGTCGAACCACAGCCAAGAGGAAGTCGTTGACTTCATGCAGTTGGCCTCCCAGCACAACCTTCACGAGCTCGTGACCCTCCAAGAGGAGTACAGCCTGCTGTACAGGGAACCGGAGAAGACATTGTTCCCGATAGCTAGGCACTACGGGTTGTCGGTCATGGCGTATTCGCCGCTGGCTGAGGGCATGCTCAGTGAGAAGTATCTCTCTGGCATTCCCAAGGACTCCAGAGCTGCCTACGCTGAGCACCTCAAGAAGAAGATATCGGAAGAGAGACTGAAAGTGGTGAGAGAACTCTCGAGCTTAGCCAAGGACAAAGGAATATCCCTGCCACAGTTGGCCTTGGCTTGGATCCTGAACAAGCAGTCATCGCTCGGCGTCACCATCATTCCTATCATTGGAATCTCGAATGCAGCTCAGTTGGCCGAGAACTTGAAAGCGCTTGAGATTAATCTCTCAGAGGGGGACATTAAGTCCATAGAGGAAATCGCGTCCAAGGCGCTCAAGCAGGGATAGGCCCAGTAGAACCCGTGATTTCTCCCTTCCTTCCCAAGTGAATTGGATCTTTCAGCGGTTCGGGTCTGAGGCAGAGATCAGGCATATAAGACAAGAACATAGGGGGGCACCTCTGATGAAGTCAAGGAGGTTGAGTAGTTTCAGCCTCCGTTCTGCTGCTATGCAGCTTGATTGCTCCCGCTCTTGCCTCAGTAGGTGGGATAAAACCCGACACCCTTCCGCAGGGAAGGGTAGGTGATTCATACAGCGTCCAACTGTACTGGGAGAGCCCACCTCAGTCTTCCTGGTCGATCCAGTGGAGCGTTGTTTCGGGAAACCTCCCGTCGGGCGTGACTCTGGATAAGGCAACGGGGCTGCTGTCAGGCACCGCTCGGCAGGGCGGGACGTATGGGTTCAGAGTGAGAGCCTCGCGCGTGATCACCCTAGCGATTCCTCCCGCCACAACTGAGAAGGACTACACCATTTTCATCAGTGGGCTAGGCATTCACCCGAGCTCTCTTCCCACGGCCATCGAGGAAGCGAACTATGACACGGATGTGTACGTTGTTGGTGGGACGGCGCCATACACGTGGAACTTGACAGCGTTGCCCAGTGGCCTTAGATGGGGCTACACAGACATGACACACAAGGACAGGATCAAGATCGTGGGCGTCCCGGCAGTGGGTTCTAGTGGAGACTACCTAATCACTGTCGCAGTCCACGACAGCACTGGAGACAGCATATCCAGGATCTACATCCTGCTTGTCAGAGAGCCTCCATGGGACTACAGTGTCAAGATAACCGATCTGTCTGGGGCCCGCGTGCTAGACAGCGAGCCTTACTTGTCAGCAATGTACTTGGACGCGCTCATAATGAAACCGACAAACCCAGAGTTCGACCCGAGCAGTGGACTCCGCTTCATTTGGGAGCACTCGTTTGAGATAAGGGTGCACCGCACGAGCGGAAGGGGCAACAAGGATGTGAGACTCTTTCTCTTCATTCCGGAGACAACTCCACCGGGAGTGGAGATAGAAATGTCGTCGCCGTGGACGGGCCAAGTCGGTGACAACGATTTTACTGCGAGGATCACCACAAAAGTGGACACTTGGTACCTTGAGTCGAGAGAGTCCTTTGCTTCGAAGGACATACCGCGTGACTTGACCGTCAGAGTAGTTGGCATCAGGAACGAGAGCTACAGGCTTTGGATCAGGTTGGAGGGACTCAAGGTAGACATCTACTGGGACTATTGTCAGCCGGTACAAGTGCTTGAGAGCACACCGGGATTCGCTGTGGATCTAGTGGCTGGTAAGTCCACCTTGTTCAAGGCCAAGGTGTGGATCGTGTGCAGTAGGGTGCCACGCGTTGATCCGAGCTTCGAGGTATCGCTGGACCTCTCCCTCTCTCAGTGGGAGTGGGATCTTCCCGACGCCAGCACGGGGACCTACGCGGTTTCATACTTCAGACTGAACTTCTCTACGACTGAGTTCACGAGGCGCTCGGACGACCTCTGGACCAACCCAGTATCGCGTACTTTCTACTTGCCCAAGGTAGACTCCTTCATAGAGTCGGATGGCCATTGCCCTTACCCGCAGTCAGTGCCAAGGCCCAGAGCAGTTGGCACCGTGGGCTACGGTCTGCGGGTTGACCCTCGGTCTGAGGTTCACGAATATGATGAGTACGACAACGGGTTCAACGGAACATCGCCGGTCAAGCGCACGACAGGGCTCAAGCTCCTCTTCGTACCCTGGACAGACAATCCGGACGAGCAGGGAGTGGCCCTGTGGCACGGCTGGTGGGGCGCCATCCCCCCTACTCCTCGTCAGCGTACGGCGACTACTTCTACAATGGCAGCGGGCTGTGGGGAGAGTGGACACCAGACGTGTGTGTTTGGTTCCCATGCACCATGTACGACTACTCGAATGTGACTTCAACCTTCGACATCCTCGCTCGGGAGATGGTCGAGTATGTTCAGGGAACATATCCGATTGCGGAGACTGAACTGCAATACTCCATCGTTCCGATTACCGCTATGGGCGATCCCTACTACCGGATCGACTTGCTGATGAGTGACAACCACAACTGGATCCTGGGGCAAGTCGCCAGGAGGGCTAGGATCTGGGGATATGATGTAGGAGTGGCAATGAGAGTAGCCGGGACGGGAGGTCAATCACGGGGGACCAAATGGGCAGTGTTCGTTGACGTTTTCGCCCATCCTACTACACTCGCTCACGAACTCTACCATCTACTCGGCCCGATGGACTACGACGACTACACGGAACATCCAGCTGATATCGGCTACTGGGTGGACCGCAACCAACCCAGAGGAGAATGGGAAAGTTACTTCATGGCAGGTTTTGGGGTTGGAGTTCCGAACACCCTGATAGGAGGGACGAACGATTCGAGCCGAACCGTTCCTCCCTATTTCTACTACTGGGGGCTGAGCACACACTGGATCCAACGACAAATGTATGAGAGACTGATCAACGGGTGGTTCGACCCTGAGAGGTCTCGAGACCCAGAGGTTGTCCTGGTCAGCGGCGCGATCTTCAGGAACGGCTCAGCGTATCTTGAGCCTTGCATAGTTCAAAACGCATACGTTGACCTTCTCCCCGGCTCAGCTGGCGATCACTACATCGTCCTTCTAGATGAGCGAGGGATGATTCTTAACCGATTCGGGTTCAACGTGAGCTATGTCGTGCTGGGCGACCCGAGAACGAACCAGACCGACACATCATACTTCAACTACTTCGTGGAAACGACAAACCGCACGAAGAGTATCGAGCTTGTGGACAGGACTGGACACGTACTGGCGGAGCGCAAGGTCTCGCCCAACGCGCCGACCTTGAGTCTGACGTATCCGTCAGGAGGGGAGAGGATGTCCACATTGCGTAACCAGACAACTTGGATTACATGGGAGGCAAGTGACCTCGATGGAGACACGCTGTACTCCTACGTGGCGATCAGCCTCGACAACGGCACAACGTGGGTACCGCTGGCAACGGACCTCATAGGGAACAAGGTCGGGTTCGTGCCGATGTCGCTCAAGCCCGGAGATCAGTACGTCGTCTGTGTGAAGGTTTCCGATGGCTTCAACACGAGGACGACAATCTCAAAGCCGTTCAGCATAGGCCCCTACGTGGAACTCAAGGTGCTCTCGGACATCGGAGGGGTCAACGGCTCCGGGTGGTATCTAAAGGGCGAGAACGCGACCGTCAGCGTGTCCTTCACAAGGAAGAACATGGACGGAATCCTCGGGCTGTTGGGCGGCTATCATGAGTTTGAGGGCTGGGAAGGGGACCTGACCTCCTAGGCAACCACAGTCATTATCGCGATGAGCCGAGACATGACAGTGAGGGCGGTCTTCAAGGCCGACTACACAATGCCAGTCACTGTAGTAGCAGTGCTCCTTGCTGTTCTCGCGGTCGGAGGATATCTCGCAGCTAAGCTAAGAAAGAATACTCCTCCACTCACACCGTCCTGATTATGCAACTCGTAAGCATGACGGTCAACCGCTTAGTCAATGTCCTGTGCCCTGTGGGCAACACGCCTAGCCGGGAGGCGCTAACACTACTACTTGTGTCTCTTCTGGCAGACTGCCCTTGTCCACCGTAATGCGGTTGCTCTTCTCAAGCCTGACATTGGTCTTCCCTCGTGTGAACTCGCTGACTGGATCCAGTGAAAGCCCGACGAATTCGGTCTTGTAGTGCATGGGCAGTGCTATCCTCGGATTGAGGAGCTTCAATACTTCATCTGCTCCATTGTGGTCTATCGTGTAGACGCCCCCTACCGGAATCATGAGAACGTCAACTGAGCCTATCGCGTTCTGCAACCTGGCGTCCGGTATCTCGCCAAGATCACCGAGGTGGCAGAAGCTAAGATCATCAACCCTGAAGACGTAGACCGCAGTCGTCCCCCTCCCCTTGCCGTGACTAGCTGCCAGCCCCTTGACTGAAATCGGCGACCCCCATTCTCCCAGACCTCGGACGACCGTCGGAGTTCCTCCTATCGCACCGGCGTTGTTGTGGTCGAAATGCTCGTGGGTGATCAGTACTAGGTCCGCCACAGCCTTCACTCGCGGATACGTGATGTTTGCGGCCGAGCTGAAGGGATCCACAACGACTCTCACGCGACTGCCGACCACCAAGAAGCATGAATGACCCAGCCACTCGATGTCTACCATTGGGTAGTGGCACCCTTCGGTTCGATTTAACAGTTAGCCTCTCCGCGAGGCCGGGCGATGAGGAGTTGCTGGGAATAGAGCACATCCGACCAACAACTCGAGTCTGCACACCACTGCTCTGTCAATCGCGGCATCCCGCGAGTTGACTGGGGCCGAACACTAAAATGGCAGGCATGACCTGAACGAGTCCGCGAGACGCGAAGACTCACTCTAACCACCTTTCGTTGTTCAGTTGTCACTTGGCGTGACACAACCCCCTGACTCTCAGCTCTGAATGAAGATGTTATTGAACCGAATCGGCGAAGACCTTCAGGACCACCCCCCCGAACTCCGTCTTCACATACTTGCCATCAGCTTTGCGCAATAGACCTGCTCGTTCGGCGCGCCTTAGCTGACGACTGATTGTAGAGAAATGCTTCCCGAGCACCTGTTCCAGCTCAGACAGCTTGGCATTCGGATGTCGGTCTAGCGCCCTGACAAGGGGCACAAGACGGGAAACTGAGAAGATCGGCAAAAACACATCTATGCCCTTAACCGCACCTGGGAGTTGGCATCGGACTCGTATCTTCTCCCTTTGCCTGGCGTCCACCATCGATGCATAGATAATGGCTGCCGCGTAAATCTCCAAGGAAAGCATGGTAATCTCCTCGGAGAGATCCACGATGAGGTCATCGGGTCGTGACTTCTTCATTGCATTGGTTATGTCGATGACCGCCCTCGCGAAATCCGAAATACGGACGGGAACGTCCTTGAAGCTCAGACTCACTCCTCGCTTTCTTAGGATATCGATCAGCGTTTGAAACCCTGAAACTGTCGAAATCACCTTTCTGTTCCTTTCCTGCCCCGCTGGAGACAGGAAGATCACCAAGCCTCCTTCAGGCAAGCGGGATGTTGCAAGATAGGCAAGGAGCGTCACCTCCTCTGATCCATACGGGAGCACAAACACCTTCACGATCCGCCACCTCAGATGCCGGGAGGAGGACTCGCTACCTCATGCGTATATAAAAGATGGCATCATCTGATGGACGTCCTCCTAGCACTACCAAGTCGGCATGCCGGATCCCGATCCTCCTCTTCAAAGAGCGCAAGAACGAACACATGAGTGGTCTAGGAAGGTTCCCCCTCTTCCAAACGTCTAGCACGCATCGTTGCGTTTACTCCCAAGAATCTGACACCGGAAAGACATATCAGGCTAGAGTCTCCTGCCCTTTGTTGAACTTGGCGAAGCTGTTCGTGTTTCCGGCGACCGATGACTCTTGGTTCATGTTCCCATCCTTCTCGGAACACGGGCTGTCCCCAGGGGACATAGTGTTAATGGCGATTCCCGTTGAATCAGTTCGCCATCAATCCGACCTCGTCGTTCAGACGGCGGACCGCATATTGTCGCTCATTGGGTCTAGGGGCACACCCATCACTTTCCTCAGAGCTCAGATCCATGAATCGGAGCCCATCGAGTCGGCGACCATTCTGATTAAACAGATGCTGCAGCAGGAATGGGAAGAGGCGATCATCACACTATGCGATTCGCTGTCGTCCGCGGGCTTAGTGATGTACATAGCGGCCGTGATATGCGCCAGTCTTCGCGCAGATCACGCGAGGAACAGGGTCCACGTCTATGTACCATGCCGCGCGATTGGCAAGAGGACAGAGATGCCTGTCCCGGTAATTCCTCTCCCTACGAGCCCCGCGCTCCTTGCTGAGCTGCAGAAGAACCCAAGGGCTAAGTTGAAGGACATTGAAGTGAAGCTGAAGAAACATATATCCACTATCAGCAGGATGATACAAAGGGAGGAAAGAAACGGATTCCTTGTCGAGAACGACGACGGGTATGCCCTGACCGCACTCGGAAAGATAATGGTAAACGTACTCGGCACGGAGACACCGGTAGGGGATGAGACTCAAAAGGCCAAGGCGAAGAGGCCCGCAGGGATGGACCGAACGAAAAAGCAACGTGCTCCACGAAGGAAAGGATAAACGTCCGCCGAAGAACACAGACCCGGATGGGGGGTCTCATCCACGCAAACCTGCAATGAAGCTCACCTCGGCTCCCTTCAGGTTGATCCCTTGTCACGAATCTCACTGCAACAAACCACCAGAGAAGTAGGAAACCTGACGCTACTGCGGAGCTGCGCATCCTTTCGCGCCTCCAGCAGTGGGAATTGCTGGAAGATCCGGGTACCGGCGCTGTTGTGCCTAGCCGGGCCCTAGGAAGACCTTCAGCGCGACTTCTCCAAACTCGGTGAGCTTGTAGGATCCTTCCTTTTTCTCTACGAGGGAACACTCCTTAGCCCGCCCTATCTGGCGGCTGAGTGTCGAGGGGTGCCTCTTCAGCACAACCTGAAGCTCATTCAGTGTCGCATCCGGGTGCTCTCTCAACTCCTCCAAGAGGGAAACAAACCGAGAGAGGGGGAAGACCGGAACGAAGACATTGATGCTACCGCTCGGTCCGGGCGCTATGCATTGCAGCTTCTTTCGCCTCCCGGAATCTAACGTGGACGCGTAGACCGCGGTGGCGGTGTAGATTTCAAGGGCGAGAAGGGGCAAGGCATCGGCCAGATCTATCAGCAACTGATCGGCCCCCGTTTGCTTGAGCGTAAGGGCTATCTCGCTAACAGCTTCTGCAAAGCTTGACAGATGGATTTGCCGATCCTCGAATTCAAGGTCAATCCCGCGTTCTCTCAGCATGTCGACCAACATCTCAAAGCTGCCCACCTTCGCCACCACCATATTGTCTCGCGATGATCCAGCTGGGGATAGGAGAAGGACGGTGTTCCTGTCACCTAGACGAGAAGAAACAATGTGCGGGAGCAACGTTGCAGCCTCACAGTTGAACGCGAAGACGAACACCTTGTGCATTTGGAGTCACCTCTTCTGGCGGCTTTCAGCTTCCTTGCTCTGCGGGTAATCACTGGAGACGAGCCACCGATACTCCAGAGTCCTCACGACCCTCTCTGTATGTACAAACGATTCTAGCAACAACGGTCACCTACCCGACTCTCGCCTTGTGTTCTCAGGTTGAAGGGCCTCCAAGGCGATCGTACCCAGTGGTGTCAGAACATACTCGCCATCACCCTCCACCACAAATCCCTCTCTCTTGGCCTGAGTGATTTGCCTGCTAATGGTCGAGGTGTGCTTCTTCAACTTGGGCTGCAAATCAACCAACCTAGCCCTTGGATGACTCTTCAACTCCCTTAGTAGAGAGAGATCCCGCGGCATACGCATTTCTGGTATAGGTACCTCCAAACGCTTGCCCGTAGCTAGGACTGGCATGTACACGCGGACTCGTCCCCTTGGCTTCCCTTCAGGCAGACTCGAATAGATGACGCTCGCCAGGTACAGCGGTATACAGACTGACGACAACGAGTCACAGAGCGTAATGATCACCTGCTCCCACTCGGCCTGACGTATCGCTTTGAGCAGGGCCACTACTGACCCACAAGGATCCATCTGTGACAGCTGAACGCGAATGAACCCAAGGGGCGACCCCTTCGTTCCCATCAGCGCCAAGATGCGATCCACGGTCTGAATGACGAGGTCGGCCTGATGACCTGTAGCCTCTATTGGTATGGCCATCAGGACCGCATCTCCAGCTGATATGGTGTGCTCCGCAAGCGCGGGAAACATGAACCAAGAGTCATAGGTCGCCGGGAAAACGAAGAGCTTCGCCAAGTTGCGGGCGTGTTGCTCGCATGCAACGTTCTTATCTCTTCTCGACAGAGCCGCGCTTCGATGCAATCTCGGCAGGATATTGACAAATTCCGCGGACCGCACCTTCGAGAGATTGTGCCCCCTCCCAGATCCCGAGATTCCGCACCCCTGCCCGATTCCTGATACGATGTCCGCGGGACTTGAGGAAACGGTGATGCTCGTGTGCAAGAAAAGGTGGTTCCTGCAAATAGCTCGGGAAATGGGACTCCACTGCAAGAAGGCCGTCACTACGCGCGTGAGTTTGGTGTTTCTTTTATGTGCCCCCACTCAGTTGCCATTCGGCAGTGAACCAATCAATAGAGCGCGCCAGACCAACCATATTCGTGGGGTCCAAGCCGGTAATAGCCTACGTGGTCGCCTCACTCATGGAGCTGTCCAAAGGAAGGGAAGTAACAATCAAAGCAAGAGGAAGGGCAATCAGCAAGGCAGTGGACGCGGTTCAAGTGATCAGGACCAGATACCTCTCCGGGTCTCTGCGAATCAAGAAGATCAGCTTCGACTCTGAGGTTCGCTTGTCGCCTGACGGGAATGCGGGGGACAGACTTGTCTCGTGCATTGAGATAGTCATCGCGACTGGCCGCGATAGAACCTAGGCGCGAGCTCGTGCTGTCGCTGTGGAACTACCTCGCGTAGTTAATCCACCACACTTGATTCTTGTCCATGACGATGGTCAGTGTGCGGTTTGTCACAATAATACCCGAAAACCGGGGCTCCTCCTTCTGCCAGAAGGCGAACCTGTAGCCGTACATCTCCTCTATTGCCTCCAGAACGACGACCTCGCCCTTCCGGAACTTGTACTGGCGGTTGTTGTAATCAATGCCGCCATTGATGAGGAACGTGCCGACTGCCTCGATCGCAGCTGACTGCTTGGGGAAGTTTGCGTTATCGACCAGGACTATCTTGATCTCCAGCACCTGATAGCCGTCATCTGGGCTCGGTGAATTGGCGGGCACCTCTCCCCTTATCGAAGAGGAAAGAACCAGCACGTTAATGCTCAACACCAGAACGCACAGCAATGCAACCGATGCAAGCCAATACGACAGCGCCGCCCTTCGGTCCGTGCCGGTGGGCCCTCCTGCTTCTACCTGACCCCACATTGCTGCAAACAAAGGCGACATTTGCATTTAACCTCCACTGGAAAGAGGCTGGCCCGAAAGGGGGGCATTTATAAGGCTTTCCTGATCTTGTACGGACAGTTGAACCGGCGCTGCACCTAGGGCGCGGAGGTAACGCTCCTGGGTAGCTTCTTGTCGGGAGAGGTGAGGGACATCACTATCTTCACGGTCGGGGTCGATGTGGGCTTGAGAAACTTGTCTTGCCTGTGAGAGCTGAACCATCTTCGGGGCCGCGGGTCACGATGATCGAGGTTCGCTCATGAGAACTGCATCGGTCCGTGCGCGCGGAAGATACCCCTCTCAATACCTGGGTTTTTCACTTCACCTCCTTTCCCTTCTCGACAAGCTAGTGGCTCATCATGATGGACGCTCCGCTCCAATATCATCGCTCAGGATGACAGACTCTTGAGACCACCAGGACCGTTCCCTTGGAACATCAGCTCTGATAGTGACTTCTATTGCTGATTCTTCCTTTATCCAACCTTCGTTTTACAGCCTGTCAAGTGAGGCCTTGTAGAGTGAGGCTTCTATCCGCTGTCCTTATTGAGAATTGGTCCGTACGTCTCACCGATACGTCGGCTCCATGTTGTGCCGTCATCGCTATGACTTTTTCGCCATAGATGTCGGATGGATTTCCTGAGATTCCTATTCTGCGAGATCCTGTTGAATGAAATATGCCATCCTTTCCCGTAGATTCCTGGACTCGATTCGAGTATTTCAAAGCCGAGGAGGCGAGGACGTCCAAGCGATCATTTCGGGGGAATCCGACGACGAATCCAGAAATTGATGATTCAACCTAATTTATACTTAAATATAAGTTTGGTTAATCCACATCATGCGGGCTCCATTGGAAAGGAAGCTGAGGAAGAGATTGCATAAAGAAATCGCTTACGCTCAAGACATGATAGTGGAGGTGTTATATCAATTTTTCCCGAATTGCGTGATTCATGGCGGCACGGCTGTCTGGCGCGGCTTCGGAAGCAACAGGTTCTCGGAGGATATCGACTTGTATCTTGAAAAGAACGCCGAGAGGATCAACGCCTTTTTTGAGGAGTTGAAGAGGAGGGGATTCATTATCCTCAAAAAAAGAATAAAAGAAAACTCCCTTTTCTCAAAGGTGAAGCTGGGGAACGTTGAGATAAGGATAGAAGCGATTTTCAAAAGAGTCAAAGGGGTGATTATGGAATACGAAACGGTGGATGGCAGAACCGTAAACGTTTTTTCATTGGGCGAGGAGAGGATCATAAAAGAGAAAGTTCGGGCCTACCTCAAAAGGAGAAAAGTGAGGGACCTCTATGACGTCTTCTTCCTTCTCAGATTTGTTAAGGACAGGTCCGGGGTCGAAAAAGATATCAGAAAATTAGTCGAGAATTTCGAAAAGCCAGTTGACGAAGGGGAATTGAGAAATGTAATAATCGCCGGAGCCATCCCAACAGCTGGACAAATTCTGGACTATATTCAAGGGTGGCTGAAATGAAGAAAACTGACAACTTAAGGCAACTCGCCAAGAGAAACTTCGTCTTCACGATCAATGACGCGAAAAGAATCGTCGGAGAAGGATACGCCAGCTTGATCTTGAATAAGATGCTGAGGAGAGGGGAGATTAACAGAATAACCAAGGGATTCTACTCCATATATGACGACCCGAGCTTGATCGTTCACTGTCTTAGACCCGCTTACATTGGGCTGCAAGATGCCATGAGCTATCATGGCTTATGGGAGCAGGAGACCTCGACCATCGTCATAACGACGAGGAAAGTCAGAAGCGGGTTGAGGAAGGCCTTCGGGAACAACGTGATAGTACGGAGGATCTCTTCGAATTATTTCTTTGGTTTTGACTTCATGGAAATTGATGAGATCGTCTTGCCCGTAAGCGACGTAGAAAAAACGTTCATCGACTTGGTCTATTTCACGGAGATGAAAAAAGAATACCTGAAGCTTTTCGAAGATAGACTGAACAGAGGGACGACCTTGGACTACGTTCGCAAATACGGACAAAGATTCAGAGTACGAGTCTTGAAGTTTTTGAACATGACGTAGGCCATTTTAAGATTCGTTTCGAATCTCTTGACTTTTGGTTCTGTTTATTGCCTAATGTGATAGCATTCCCCAAGACAAGCGAATGTAGGCGCGCTATTGGATCTCGCGATGCAACACGCCAAATACGATAGCAGATGTTCACTTCTACGCGCGCGAACGCACATGAGTTATGTGAATTCGCTCCCAACATATCAATTGAGGTGGATCATGAGGAAATGCCCGATTCATTCCATCTTGGCCGCCACTAGGAGAAACGCTCGGCGTCTATGCAGTTTTCATCTCCACGAGGTAAGGGTAATAAACGGGAGACGATTTACCTTAATAGAGCACTTGGGAGAAACCTACATCTCGGTGAAGGTTCGAGCAACGACAGATGAATTGCACGAAGAAGTACGACTGCTCATAGACACTGGGTCGACCTACTCCTGGATTTCAAGAAAAACGTTGGAAAAATTGGGCGTTAAACCCGTCAGGATGATGAAATTCAAAACGATAAGGGGAGATATAGTCGAAAGGGAAGTGGGACACGTTCTGGCGGAATACGATAACGAGGAGGCGCCGACGGCTGTCGTTTTTGCTGAAGATAAGGATGGGAAGGTTTTTGGTTTGCACGGTTTGGAGAGCTTGGGACTTGAGGTCGATCCGACGACGCAACGGGTCAAGAAAAGCGAAGCCTTGCTCGCACTTTGACACTCCCCGCGACCGAAGTCGGGGGCTTTCTCGCCACGATTTTGTAATCCTCACCGCAAGCAACCAACCCTTAAATAAGATTGGCAAGTGGCATCAAGCGATATCCATGGGATACGTGCGAGTTCGTGCGACGATCGCCAACCCCTTAGACCGCAATCTGAAAGAGGAATTGGAATTCATCGTTGACACTGGGGCCATATATACAGTGATACCTAGAAATGTAGCAGATAGGCTACAGCTCAAAGAGGTAGACAAGAGGAGGTTCAAGATAGCAAGTGGGGAAACAGTTGAATACCCAGTTTCGGAAGCATACGTGACGGTACAGGGAAAGGGAGTGACATCGTTGGTTGCCATAGCTGTGGAGAAGACGCCTGTACTCCTTGGCGTAACAACCTTGGAATTGCTCGGCCTGCAAGTGGATCCTATCGCAGGGAAACTAGTGCCTTTGGAACTGATGATACTGTAGCCTCGGCCCGCTAAGCGCGCGCACGACATATTTTTCTTCTCAGTCAAGTGGGTTGAGTATTCGAAGGCGAAATGGTGGAGGTGATTGGACTCTGAAGGAAATAGGCTTCGGTGTCGTGGGATTGGGGATGGGAAGAAACCGCTGCGAACTGGTATCCAAGACGGAAGGTGCTGTCCTCAGGGCGGTGGTTGACGTTGACGAGGAGAGGGCGCGGGAAGTGGCCTCCAAGTATGGCATAGACTGGTGCAGGGATCATGACGAGCTTTTGGCCAGGGAGGATGTGGACGTTGTTTATGTCGTGACCCCCAGCGGTTTGCATGCTGAGATGGCGGTGGAGGCTGCTAGGGCTGGAAAGCACGTGATCACCACCAAGCCCATGTGCGTATCTTTGAAACAGGCGGATGCCATGATAAGGGAGTGCCGAAAGGCCAGGGTTAAGCTTGCCGTGGATTTTGAGTCAAGGTATCTTCCCGACATGCTTAGGATTCAGAAGTGGATCGATGACGGAAGATTCGGGAAACTGATCCTTGGGGAGGCTAGGCTCAAGTGGTACCGAAGCCAAGACTATTACGGTGCCAGCGGCTGGAGGGGAACCTGGAGATACGACGGCGGAGGCTCCCTCATGAACCAAACAGTACACTTGATAGACCTGCTCCAGTGGTACATGGGCCCTGCCGACTCGGTCACGGGACGCATAGGTGTCTTCGCCCACAAGATAGAAACCGAAGACCTGGGAGCCGCCATCATCGACTTTAAGAACGGCGCGGTGGGCACCGTTTTGGGGACCACCACCTGCCCAAAGGACACAGCCTTCAGAATAGAGGTCCACGGAGACCGCGGACTGGTAATCACTGAAGGTAACATGCTTCACCTATCCCACTTCCTAGACGGAGAAGAAAGAACGGAGGAAGAATTTCTGGCTGGAAAGCCGCGAAACGTGGTGGAGGACATGATCCGTGCCATCCGGGAGGATGGGGAGCCCCTTGTGACGGGGGAGGAGGGCCGCAAATCCGTCGAACTCGTCCTTGCCATTTATCAGTCTTCCATGTCGGAGAGGAGGGTGAAGCTTCCCCTGATGAGGGATCTCCCCTTCGAGTACAGCGAGTTACCCTAGTTTGCGCGCGCTAATGCGTGATGTGGAAGGATATGAGTTGATCAAGAGATACTCTGATCTTACGCCTCCAGAGTAAGATTGTGCAGTCGGGGTTCGCACATTCGATCATCACGTAACCATTCCTCAGCAAATCCCCTATTCCTTGAGGTGTAAGCTCTATGGACTGCGGTGTGCCACATTTATCGCAAGTTATGTTCCAAGGGCGTTTTAGGAACTTAACGGGGTTGGCCGTAATCCTCGGTTCTATGTTCACTCTGAATCAGTTCGTCCATTCGACCGACTTCAGAAGCTCCAATTTCTCTAGGGCTTCCTGCTCAGACTTCTCCTCAACCCTCCTCGTGAATTCGGCGTCAAGTCTTCTGTTCGCTTCTGAGCTTATCACCTCCTCAACCTTCTCTGGCAAACCCGCATCGACAACCTCTTTCGGGAAGAACCTTGGTTCTGGTAACGCACCTTCTTCCGTGGCGGCCCCTGCCTGGCCGCGAGCCCGAGCATCTTCAGCGTCGGGTTCTCGGGCACCTCCGGCGAGGTCAGCACAATCTTCGCCCCCTCAATCTCGAGCTCCAGCACATCGCCCCGCTTGATCCTCAACTTCCTCCTGGCCTCCTTCTGTTTCGTGATCCCAAACCCCTGCAGAACCTTGACCATCGCGCGCTACGCCTGCTGGCGCACTTCATCCAAAGAGGCAATGCTTGAGCGGTCTGTCCTGCCAACCGAATGGCCGGTTGTCCTACCGCTTCTTCTCCAGCTTCTTGACCGTCTTGTAGCCGTCTTCAGTCAGGGCGACGAGCCCGCGTCGTATCTTGACGACCAAGCGCCTGTGCTCCAGGTTCTTCAGCGACCTGTAGATCGTGGTCTGGGTGCGCTTCAGCTCGGATGCGAGGTGCTTCGGCGATACCGGCTCCCCTTCCTTGACCAACGCTGAAAGGAGTTCCCTAGAGGTCTTGGTGAGCGGAATCTCGATCTTCTTCGCCACATCAGACAGTAGAATCCACTTGCCGTTCAGGTAAATCCTAACCTTTGCAATTCTCTCCTTCTTTTGCGACGCTCTATCTCTCGCCATGTCAGTCATGCTTTGGAGACCTGATTTAAACATAAGCGGGACAGAAATGCCCGCGCCATGCCCGAGCCATCTATTCACGTGTCAGTGATGTTTGCTCTACTGACACACATGGGCTTTGATCTTCCAACATGTGTCGCACTGGCAGCGACAGCGTTGCTCCCAGATCTTGATGTGCTTGTGAGGACACATCGATCTGTAACACATTCCCTTGTGGCATATCTTCCGGTGGTCCTCGTGGCCATGTTGCTCTACTCGGTTGCTCCGGGCTTCTCAATCATCTTGTTCGGGGTCTGGATGTCGCTTTCCTCTCACGTGCTGCTTGACGTGATTGGAGGCTATTGCCCCGCGCTTTGGCCTATTCTTAAGGAGGACCTCATGGTTTCGGCAGGGTTGCAGTTGGTTCGGACACTCGTTTGTCCTCGAGCCATTCGCCAAGGTCAGCAGAAGGCCGCTGAATGTCCCCGTTTGAGCGGCTTGACGCATCTGTCGTGACAGGGCAGGGACTCCTGATATCTGCGGTCCTCATGGTATTGTCATTGCCGAGACCGCCATCTCTGTAGCGGGGATTCTATTCCATGTCATTGTTGAACCACTGCGAGGCAAGACATGGCTTGCTTGAGCAAAGATGCTACAGAAACCTGTCGGCCGGGGTTAGACCTTCTTCTTGACCGGGTACCGGATCAGTGTCTTCTGGACCTTAGCAGTCGGTCTCGTGAGATACTCCTCCTCATGAACCCCGGCTATCTCGTAGCCTTTGGCCTCGATGAACTTCCTCAGCTTGTCGATCGTTTTCTTCTCCGTGCTGTAAGGCCCGATGTGCACAATTTGAGCCACAGTACCATATTCCCAAGTCTGGAGTTCAACCGGGATCTCCGGTATCTTCTGCGGGATCTCGATTGTGTCTTCCGGCACGGGCAGTGCCCAGATACCAGTCCACTCAGCCTTCGAAACTTTGTCGGAGTCAGGCCAACGTGCCCTAGACGCTCCCACCTTGAAGTCCTTTCCCGCTTTCTTCCTTTCGAATTTCAGCATGTATACCGAGCCGTATAGCGCGGGCATTACTCTGCTGCCCATCTTGTTTGGGTCCCCCTTCGTCGTTACCGTGGCGACCTTCTGGGGGCCCATCTCGACCAGTTGCGGTTCGGGCACCTTGCGCCGCCCTGCGGCCTTCGTCGCAGTCCTCGTTGGCACTGCTGTTTCGCAGGCGACCCGATGGTCCAGCTTAAAAGAGTGTTTGAAGGGCGGCCGCGGCCGCTGCTCTCAGTAAGACCCTCAGAGAAGCTGTCTGCGCAACTGGTGATTATCTTAAAAGGGGGCAAATCGGTAGCAACGCGGTCACGATGAGCGACGTTTTCGACGAACTGCTGGGACTGGAAACCGAGTCGAGGAACCCCAGATCCACAACCATCGACAGAATGTCGGTGGAGGATATACTGCGACTCATCAACTCTGAGGACAGGACCGTTCCCCTCGCTGTTGAGAAGGAGATCCCGAACATAGCGAAAGCCGTGAAGTTCGTGATAGAGTCTTTCAAATCGGGTGGGAGACTGATCTATGTGGGAGCCGGCACATCGGGCAGGCTAGGCGTCTTGGATGCCTCCGAGTGCCCTCCGACATTCGGCTCGGACCCCAACATGGTGATCGGCATCATTGCGGGCGGATGGGAGGCCTTGAGGACATCAATGGAAGGCGCCGAGGACATCGAAGAAGCCGGCCCCAGGGCGCTCGACGAGGTAAAGGTGACGCCAAAAGACACGGTCGTCGGCCTCTCAGCGTCTGGAAGGACGCCGTTCGTGATAGGCGCCCTCGACTTTGCGAAGGCAATCGGGTGCAAGACCGTCGCTATCAGCACCAACCCCAAGCCGAAGATGAGGGATCATGCAGACGTCACGATCGCCCCAGCCGTTGGCCCCGAGGTGGTGACCGGATCAACCAGGATGAAGTCAGGGACAGCACAGAAGCTTGTTCTCAACATGATAACTACCACTGCGATGATCGGCATCGGCAAGGCGTACCAGAACCTTATGGTCGACATGAGGCCTTGGAGCAGCAAGCTCAGAGAAAGATCAAAGCGGATAATAATGGAGCTGACCGGAGTCGACTACCAGAAGGCGAATGCAGCATTTGAGGAATCGGGCAGAGACCTGAAGTCCGCCCTCGTCATAGTCGAGACAGGCGTCACACCGGATGAGGCACAGAAGCTTCTGAAGAACTCAAACGGACATGTGTTCAAGGCGATCGAACTCAAGGGCAAGTCTACTAGTGGGTCTTAGAGCAACAAGCGGGCAGTGAAAAAGCCGTTTATGGCAACGGTCATCGAACGTAGAACGGTGGTCTGAGATGCTATCCTCTGCTTGCTTCCTAGACTGGGCACTAACAACCTGAAACTCTCACTGACATCCCGAGCTATCATACTGTCGGCTTCCGAGAAGGCTCTAGCCGACTTCGAGAGTATGTCGGCAGCCTCCGACAGGTAGACCTCGTCCCTTCGGAGGGATTCAGTGCCTACATCGAGGAGTGCGTGCACGGCCCTTGCTGCCCTCCTGAGGTTCATCAGGACACCGGCCATCACCAGGTGATCTATCGATTTCAGTGGGTTCATCTCCATGTAGAGGGTGGACAGTTCGATCGCCAGCGTTTCGGACAGGGACGACTCGACAGCGTCCAAGGAGGCTCTGTCCAGTTTGCCTAAGGGCAGGCTCTTCGTGATGGCGGAGAGCATCAGGGCAGCGCCTTTCACTGTCCCTACAGCTTCCGAGGCCTCCGGGTCGCTCACGGCTCTCTTCACAAACTCGGAGGGGTTGAAGTCCATCAGCTTCGATCGCTCCACCTGGCTGTTGCTCTCGGCTACTATCGGCGGCCCGTTTGACACTACAGGACAGGACCTTGACCCTTCAGTCTGTACCAGGCACTCCCTGCATCCACCCGACACGCACTCTATCGCTGTCATGCCGTTCTGCGGAGAGAATCGGCCGCACATCGTTTACCGCCCCCCACATCAAGCCGGACAGCGACGAAAGAGCCAGCCCCGAAGGAGGACCAGGACCGGTCGGTAGAACGCGCCCGTCCGACACCACCAGCAGGGATCGGGTGCCTTTGCTCAGACGTACAGCTTCCAGACCTGGAAACGGCCTCGTCGCGTCAAACACCCTTGCAGCCTCAGCCAACTCAATGAAGGTGGCCATGTCCACGAAATCGGCCACCTTGCCTTCCGAACTCGAGTGATAAAGCGAGAAAGGGGTAGCGATGATCTTCGCCTCGGACTGCACTCCGGTCCCTCGGTAGATCTTGACTGCGTCCTCCGCCTCGGTTGCCCTCAGTCCTCCTTCCGCCCAGCCGAGCACGGGGCACTCGTAGGGTGTGTTCAGGCCCAGCAGGCACCTCCTAGCGAATGACCTGCAGGTGGGCGTGAAACAAGCACCGCAGTCAATCGACGGGAACCTTGCATACAGGCCACGAAGTGTCATCTGTGGTCACCTCAGCGAGGCAGCGATCTGCCTCATTGCCTCAACGAACCTCTCCACATCACTCGCATTGTTGTTCACGAATGGTGAGGCCCGGATGGCAGCCCTGTCCGGATACAGCGGGCAGAGCTTGGACGATCCCATGCCAGGCTTTCCCTCTGACACCAAGAGCCCTGTGGCAGAGTCCAACAGAAGAGCGACCTCGGATGCCTCCAAGCTCTTCACCTCGATCGTGTAGATGGCAACTCTCTCGGCTACCTCACTCGGTCCCAAGATCCTGACCCCCTCGGTTCCCTTCAGGCCGTCAAGCACCGCCTTGTTGCGTTCCAACTCGACCTTCCTGCGCCCGGCCATGCCGGAGAGAAACCCCATCGACTCTACCAGCGAAGGGACTAGCTCGAAAGGAGCATCCAACGTTGTCATGTTGCGCCAGGACGCTGCTGCGTCTGCATCTTGCTTCAGCATCTCCCGCATCCTGCGAGACAGGTAGACCACCACTATTCCCTCTGGTGCGAGCAAGGGTCTTGATCTCACAATGATCAGGTCAGCGTCCACAGATCCCAGCGCGGGGCTGATCCTTTGCACGTAGTGGGTGGCATCAGCGACCACCAGCCCTCCAAGCTCATGCACCACACTGATTATCTCTGTAGTCTTGGCAATGCGGCCTGTCACGGGGCCCGCCAAAGAGAACAGGAACAGCATGGGGCCGGCCTTGCTCACTTGAGGCAGCAGGTCGAGCCTCGGGTCGAAGCTTGTGTCAACAGGTATGAGTTGAGGGACGAAGCCCCTCCCTTTGAGCGAGTTCACGAACGGGACGACGAACGCCTCAGGTTCGAAGCAAGGAAACGCCACTGACGCACGTCTCTCCGATTTGAGGTTCAGGGTTAGCCACTGCGCGACCTGCCAGACGCTTCTGAACACCGAGATCTCGTTCTCAAGCACGAACCCGAACGTCCTTCCGAGCTCCCGTCTCAGACCGGTGCTGGGTGACCTCCAAGGTGACTGCGCTCTGCCATCGGTCGAGTCGGACAGACTTGAGAGAAGCTGTTTGGGTATTGGCGGGTAGTCCACGTTGTCGAATGGGATCTTCTCAAATGACACCAGCTGGCTGGCCTCGGACATCGGCTTGTTGAGTCCTCCTTGGCTGCGACATAAAAGGTTGAACGGTGGTCTCAGCGAGCGGCGACTCACGGGGGCATCCGCAGTCGTTGCAGAGTCATCGTTCAGGTGTCGGACACTTGGCGGGCTGACGAGCTGTACCTCAAGGTCAAGGGAGACATGAAGTACCTCTTCGCCCTGATGGACGACGAAACTAGGTTCTGGATCGCTCAGGAAGTCGCCGACACAAAGGACAAGCATGACGCCAGAAGGCTCTTCCAGATGGGCAAGGAGGCAGCGGGCAAGAAGCCCACCAAGCTGATAACGGACGGCCTGTACGCATACAGGGATGCCTTCAGGAAGGAGTTCTACTCGTACCGAGGAGTCCGAGTCGAGCACATCCATTCGGTGGCGATTCGGGGGGATAGGAACAACAACAAGATGGAGAGGCTCAACGGAGAGATCAGGGACAGAGAGAAGGTCGTGAGAGGAGTGAAGAAGAAGGACACCCCCATCTTGGCTGGCTATCAGATCTATCACAACTACCTGAGGCCACATGAGGCTCTGGGCGGCAGGACGCCAGCGCAGGCAGCGGGGATAGAAGTCAAGGGCGAAAACAAGTGGTTGACTTTAATACAAAACGCCAGTCGCAAGAAGGGCCACAAATCAACATCGGGTATCTAGTCAAGTGGGAGCAGCAATACCTTATGTTGTTAGACTGCAAGGAGAAACAGCCTAAGGTGATTTCTGGAGTATGGCATCTAAAGCGATAGAACCACAATGTCGACACTGGGTCAAGTGATGCTGATCCTCTGTGGCTTCAGGTTGTTTAGATCCACCCGAGTATCTTCAGCGAGATTGGCAGAAGACAGACAATCAGAGAAAGCCACACACCACAGACAAGCCCAGCAGTCCACTTGAAGTTGCTGCTATTCATCTTCTTGACCTCGCTGATCTCCTTTTCCATTCTAGTGAAATTGTCTTTGTGGTATTCATTCAAACTTTTGACAGCTTCCTCCGTCCTTGCGAAGCCCGCTGCTACCTCCTTCGAGAGTGTGAGAATGTGCTCATCAAGAGTCTCGATCCTTCTCTCTAGGCTTTCGGTAGACATAGGGCTCACATTTTTTACGTCCAAAGACGTAGAAATATAAGCCTTCATAAAGCTATTGTAAAGCTCTCGCTTGCCGTTCGCGCTACCTTTTGAGGGAAGAGATAGGGCGACAAAGCCTCTAAAATGAACCTCCAGAACCTCCCCATCAACCGACGCTTAACAGGCAGAACGACCAACCGCTAACTTAACAGAACCATCTTTCAGGTTCTGTTAAGTCTTGGGGACATTGGGCGGTTTCTCCGACCTGTTAAGCCTCGGGACACAGCTAGCGTTCTGAACTAGGGTTATCCACTTGTTGGTTCTGTTAACTCTGCGGCTCGTTCTGGGCCCTGTTAACCCTCGGCTCATGGCTGGAATCCCGTGCTTCTTCATGCCGTGCCAAGCTTGTGCTCCAATCTGCGGTAAAGCAATATTAACCCAAGTCTACCGAATCTTGGCATCCACAATGGAGACACTTCTAGTTTTCAAGCCAAAGGAGGAGATCCTTGGCAAACAGGCAATCTGGTACCCAATGACGACACCCACTCAGGTAGGTGTCAATTCATCCACGGACGATCCTGCAACGTATTGGTCGGATTTCTTTAACTGGGCCCAGACCAACTTCACTTACTCGTTAGCGGCTCTAAAGTGGTCGTGGACCACTACTAGCGTCCAATCAGCTATCGTGACAAATGGTGTCACCGAAAGCGAGATGGAACTAATCCGAAGCCTGACACAATACGGAAAACGAAGGAAGACACAAAGAAAACTCAAGAACTCCAAGGTCGCGAGGGAGATGGTCCAAGAATTCGAAAGGGTCAGAGAAGAGGTGGCACGGACCCTAGCGCATGATTGGGAATCCATAAAAGCCGAAATGGAGTCAGAAGAGGAGTAGGTGCGATATGGATGAGGATCGTTCTGGATTCAAACGTATTGGTCGATGCTTTCCTTCCTGAGGGTAAGGTTGAAGAGCGCAAGATACAGCGAGCGCGAAAGGCAAGGAGGTTGTGGAAAGCATGTGTGTCAGGGATGCACGAAGCATGGATACCAGCTATAGGGCTTGCTGAGATCTGTGCAAGCCTATCTAGGCTGAAAAGCAGCAAAAGTTCCGTTCTTGCCGCAGTCGAGCAAGTGCAGAGACACACCACAGTAGTCTATGAAGATGAGCAGTTCGCAAAGGTGACTCTTCCAAGGATTGCGGATGTGGATTTCCATGGGGCCGATGCCGTTTTCGCCGTCCTAGCAGCTCTAATGGGCTTGAGGCTAGTCACCTGTGATGCAACATTACGAGATCACCTTGAAAAGTGCTACGATACCCTGGCGGTCGAGGTACGGCTGTTGGATGACCTGGATGATGGTGAGATCGGCTATCCTTCCGAAGAACCTGAGGCGAGCTAGAATGAAAGCGGAAGGACAGAAATCAAGACCCAAGCCAGTGGAATTCAAGATTCTGCGAGAAGGAAAAAGCACATATGTGCTCGGTGATGGGTCCAAGCTAGTTGGCAGGGTCATCGTCCTGAAAGTGATGAAGGCGGGGCCTGAGGAGTATGGAATCAAATCAAGCAGCGTTTTCGTAGTGTATCCTCCAGACCGTCTAGCTGGCGAGCCCTCGCGCGGAAAACCACCAACGGAAGAACTCACAAAGAGAATCGTGGAGGAGGACATCGATCTGAATCCAGAGAAGGAGGAATGGAACACATTCCAAGTCAATGGCGTGACCCTGTCTGTCAAGCTTGTTGTCACCAAAGTGTCTAGGACGGACCAGTTTGATGAGACTGGTGATCCGCTCTATGTGATAAACTCCGAGCCAGTCATAAAGATGAGCCGCGCCAAGTAGCCTTCTAGTGACTGCAGTGCTCACACTCATTATCCTGTAGACTCCTATTCCGTTGATTCTGCTATCAGTTCGTCTGTACTGGAAGCGAGTCTCAGAATTCAGTAGACTTCCTCTTGGCAATGTCTTGCGCACCCCGTTTCTGACTGGCGTTCTGGATCAGCGTCATCCACTTGTTCTCGCCCTTGACTTCTATCCCTGCCGCTTCTGCGGGGGTCCTGCCACCCAGAGCCTCATGCGGCCTCAGGTAGTTGTGGTAGATCTGATAGCCAGTAAGGATGGGCGTGTCCTTCTTCTTTACCCCCCTCACGACCTTCTCTCTATCCCTAATCTCTCCGTTGAGCCTTTCCATCTTGTTGTTGTTTCTGTCTCCCCGAATCCTGATCGAGTGGATGTGCTCGGCACGGGGACCCCACTGCGAGAGGAACTCCTTCCTGAAGGCAACCCTGTATGCGAACAGGCCGTCAGTTATCAGCTTGGTCGGTCTCTTGCCAGTTCTCTCTTTGCCCATCTGGAAGAGCCTTCTGGCGTCATGTTTGTACTTGGTGTCGGAGACCTCTTGGGCGATCCAGAACCTAGTCTCGTCGTCCATCAAGGCGAAGAGGTATTTCATGTCCCCCTTGACCTTGAGGTACAGTTCATCGGCCCGCCAGGTGTCCGACACCTGAGGCCTGACCTGTTCGAGATAGCCCTTCATCAGCCTGACATATTTCCTGATCCATTTGTACACGGCCACATGGCTGACATTGACTCCTTGGAGCCTGAGGAATTTCTGCACGTTTCGCAAAGACTCGCCAGTGAAGTAGAGTTGCATGGCCGATGTTATGACCTGAGGAGATGCCTTCATTTTCTCGAATCCGAGATTGATCACGAAACGGAAATCGCAACCTCTGCACGTGAATCTCTGAAGGTCTCCGCGTCTGTTGTGCCTGATTCCATGCTTCACTAGCTTGTCCGACTCGCATCTTGGGCAAGCCTGAACGCTGATCGGCTCGATGACCGTTCGACTTGAGACGACTTCCCTGAGGAGGAGGCTGAACTCAACAGCCCAGATGTGCTTGCACTTGGCATCCCGATAGATGTGGTCTGGGCAGGAGCATAGCCAGCCGCGCTCGGTGCTCAGGACGGCGTAGTCGCCGTTTCCAGACTGAGACTTGACCTCATAAGAGAACTCATCCAGCCTTCTGACTTGACCTTCATGATTCGCTATTGCCTGACCCCTTTCCTGCCGAGTCATCTCCGCTTCCATCCCTGTTCTCATGCCATATTGCCATACTTACGGCATATTTATACCTTTACGGCTTGCCATACCTACGGCAAACCTTATATCGTCGCAATACCTACGCCCACGGTGTCATGACCGACGATGCGCTTGCGAAGACTACCTTCAGGTTGCCGAAGTCATTGTTGAAGGAGGTCAAGCAGTATGGCCTAGACCATGAGATGACGCATACGGAGGTCTTCATCGAAGCCCTGAGGGAATATCTGGGCAAGCGGAGGACCAAAGACAAGCCGAAGGTGGTAGATCGTGAGTGAGGAACTGTCGCAGATCGGAGCTAACGAGCATGGCCGAGTGATCGGCAGTTATGAGTTCTACAACATCGGTGATACTACCCTTAACCAGTTGAAACGCGCCCATGCTGTCCCTGACAAGGACTACGCGGAACTTGGCCCCAGAAAGCCCGATGCCCTCTTAGTGGATAGACGGAATCAACGCGACATAAGGGTGGTTCTCGTTGTCGAGCGCAAGGACACTGGGAGGTTCGCATCGGAGGCCGATAGAAGGACCAGTGTCGAGCAATGCAATGATCTTGCGCAAGTATTAGATGCTGAAGTGGGGGTAGCGACAGACGGTCACTCCTTCATCTGGTTCAATCCAAGGCATCCAGACCCTCAGAACGAATACCCCGACAGAACGACGACAATCACAAGAAGCTATTCTATCATACGGAATGAGACTGGTGAACCCTTCATCAAAGAGTTCTCCGTCGACCAAGAGCAAGATGAGCCTGATATGACAAAACTCAGCCCTCGCACACGGAAAAGCATAGAAACCATGGAATTGGTGCGAAGGTCAATGTCCCGCACGAATTCGCAGATCGTAAAGGAAAGCACCGTCGACCCAACCAGCTTGGCAACGCAAATATGGCAGGATGTTTGGTCCGTCACTGGGGCTACCCCAGAGAAGTGTCTCTACACATTCGTTGAATTGTTCATTTTCAAGTACCTCAGTGACCTAGGCGTTCTTGACGAGGATGACAAGGGGAACAAGATTGGTTTTGAGCATATCTATTCTCTCGGATCAAGCAAGGCGTTCAAGAACTACACGGACATCGTGAGACCATATCTAAGGATCATGTTTCCCCCCAGTGTGGATGACCACACGACTATCATTAATGGAACTGTCTTGAGCGAGGACGTGCCAGAGCACAGAGAGGTATTCTACAAGATACTGAAAAGATTCGGGAAATTCGGACCCTTAAGGAACATCGACCCAAGTTTCAAGTCGAAGGTCTTTGAGGAATTCATGAAGGAAACGATCAGCAAGAAAAACTGGGGGCAGTTCTTCACTCCTCGCAAGATCATTGATGCAATGATTGAGATCTCCGACATCGACAAGTTGGCTGAAGGCTCCGAAGTGTGCGATCCAGCTTGTGGCGTTGGGGGTTTCATCCTTGAGCCACTGAAGGTGAAGAATGACGGGGTCAACTTCTACTACAGGATTCAAGGAAACAACATAGTCCCTAGATACCGATTCGTGGGTTTCGACAAAGGCTTTCAAAACGATGAACAGCTGGTGGTGATTCTAGCGAAAGCTAACATGCTGATCTTCCTTACGGATCTAATCAGGGCTCATCCGACAATGGTGCAGGCTTTCTCCCAACTGTTCAATTCAACCTTCCAGTTGCTTAGCAAGACGATTCTAGGAACGCTCGCAAGGATAGAGAAGGACAAGTATGACCTCGTTCTCACCAACCCGCCCTATGTCACAAGCGGAAGTAGCAACTATAAGGAAGCTATCAGGAGAGATGACGCGCTAAGGCAGTTCTACACAATCAACGCAACTGGTGTTGAGGGCCTGTTTCTTGAGTGGATTGTCAGGAGTGTCAAGCCAGGTAGGAAGGCTTTCGTGATCATTCCTGATGGCATACTGAACAGATCAACGGATGAGAAGCTCAGAGGATTCATTAAGGAAGAGTGTATCATCGATGGAATAGTCTCCCTGCCAGTGAACGCATTCTACAGGAATCCAAAGAAAACGTACATTCTGGCGATCACGAAGAAACCAGAGCGGTCGGACATCCAAAGGGAGGAACACCCTCAAACGGAGCCAGTATTCACATACCTAGTGAGCACCATTGGCGAAACCTTGGATGTGAAAAGATTCCCAATTGACGACAACAACCTCTCTGAAATGGTATCTCTCTTCAATCAGTTCAAGGGAGCGAAGACTGCGTTTCGACCAGAAAGCAAGAGATGTAAGATACAGGCCATTGAGCGATTTGACCCCCACGAGCCGTGGTCGGTGGATCGATGGTGGACTAGAGAAGAGAAGGTTGAACTCGGGATAGAAGAGCAAGACACGGTGATGACTCTTGATGAGTTCAAGCAGAAAGTCGCAGATACTGAGAGAGAGATTCGCGAACTCAATCACAAGCTGAGGGCACTGGAATGATCAAAGCAATCTCGCTCGGAGATGAGGAACTCTTCGGGACATTTATCGGAAAACGTGTCGTCAAGAAAGAGGTCTTCAGATCGACAGGAGAAATCCCTCTGTACAGCGCAAATGTGTTCCAGCCATTCGGTTATGTAGAAGAGAGTAATATCGGAGACTTCAACCACGACTATGTCCTTTGGGGGATTGATGGGAATTTCGAATTCAACGCCAGACACAAAGGCGAAGCTTTTGCGACCACTGACCACTGCGGGGCAATAGAAATACTTAGCGATGACATCGTACCTGAGTACTTGGTTCACCAGCTGGAAGTTACTAGGTATCAGTACGGATTCGATAGGACACTCAGAGCTTCATTGGCCAATATCAGAACCATAGCCGTTGACTTCCCTACTGATGCCAATGGGAGGCTGGACAAGGATGAACAGATGAAGCTTGTAGGGAAGTGCATCTTCATAAGAGACATGCACGAAGATATTGCCACAAGAATCGCTGAACTGAGGTCTGCAGTGATAGAAATCGAGGAGGAGTCCTCAAGTATGGAAGTCGCCCTATCGGAGATACTCGAATTCCCAGAAACCAATTCTGGCATGACGGAGGAATTCTGCCAAAGGAACCCAGGTGTTGTCCCCGTGTATGGTTGCTCCATGTCAGATGACGCCGTGTTAGGGCACATCAAGGAAGGGCTCCGTGGCGTCAAGTACTACAAGGACAATCTGACTTGGAACAGAAACGGCTCGGTCGGGCTTGTGTTCTACCGTCAAGGCCAATTCACGACAAACGAAGACCACCGCGTGATGGTGATTAAGCAGGAGTATGAAGGCAGCATAGACCCTCACTACCTAAGACATGTCCTTCAAAACGAGATTAGGAAACTGGGGTACGGATACACACACAAGCTGGGGAAGGCAAGGATGGCGGAAATCAAGATCAAGATACCAGTAACCGAGACTGGCACTTTTGACTTGGATAGGCAGCGGACAATCACGGAGAAATACGAAAAGGCACACGGAATCAAGGATGCCCTCATTGGGCAACTCCAAGAGCTTAATCGGATTGTTGTCAGTGTGGCATGATAGCCAATTCACAGTCGGACGGGCAATTTCACGCCATGTTTCCCGTAGAACCAGCAGAACGCAGGAGGCGGAGCTAATGGAATCAGGTCAGGCCTTGTATTCCCAGTGGGTGGGCCTAGCAAGAGCCGCGAGCCGACCGTTATCGTATGAGTCCTCATGGGATGGATACGAGGGTTATGGTCATACTGGGCCGTTGGGTCATATAGGCGAAGCTCATCAGGCCCTCTACAGCCTCTTCTTAGGAGAATGTCCCTCTCTTTCAACAGGCAACTTCTATTATGTCTGATCGAGAGTTCGTATTCTCCCCTATCCCATGCCCGCTTGCATTCAAGACCGACATCACAGAAAGGGTCGTCATAATTGTCAATTCCGAGTCCAGTGATTGCCTCTCTCTTTCCTTCATAAGCCTCCTTATTCAATTCTCCATCAAAATCGACTACCATACCGCAAGAATGAAACAACACCCCCTTCTCAAAAGAACAGTTGAAGGCAAGTAGTGGCCTTATCAGTCGAGGCACCAATTGGACGATGTTGGCCTTCAATTCCTCTATGTCCTGAAGTCCCTTGGCACAGAGTATATGTAGCGCATCCTTGTCGATGTAACCAAAGATAACTGGAATCACATCCTGATACTGCCTTGAGTCGGAGTCGGGATAATCACAGCAGAATTCGCCCGTAGTTTCGATGTCTATGACTGTGCCCTCAAAATCAGACTTGGCTTGCTCGGAGTGAACGATTACCGTAAGCATGGTTCCGTGCATCTGATTCAAAAAAGTATCGGTTGTGTTTCCCTTCTTCATGCCCTTGCTCTCGAAAATCGCTCTCCTGAATCGTTCCTGACAGCTCCTGAGGATTGGTTAGACCAGCTTCTAGACGCCCAGCAGTGACCAGACCATGGACAGCTCCCATATGAGCCTTGGAGTTGGCAGGGCCTCCTAGCGGCCTTTATAAGCTGAGGTATATCCGACCCTGACGGGATCTGACAGAACCGTATGTCCACTTTGATGAAAGACGAAAACATATCTAGCCAAACTGCAAGTCCATAGCGCGTCATGGTCAGAACGGCCCAAGAGAGGGCGATAGATTGTCTACTAACCACTTATGTGATAGATGACGCCTTTTCACGTTGTGAGCTTCAGTCCATGCCAGAAACGATGCTACAGAAGCTTGTTTTTCTCTCTGAGAGATCCATGATTAGGGAACGCAAGAAGGGGTTCTGCTTTCGTTTTGTCAAACTGAAGTATGGACCATTTAGTCAGGAATTGAAGGATAGCTTGGGTGGGCTCAAGAAGACTGGGCTAGTGGGTTCTAGACTAGCTCCGACTCCTCCGTTGGGGGTGCTGTTGCAGGATTTTCGAGATGTTATCGAAAGGAACAAAATCTTCTTCCAAGAGATCAGCCAAGTCAACGACGCATATGCGGGGATGTCGCTCAGGGAGCTCCTAAACACTGTCTACGCAATGCCTTGGGGGAAGCACGGCAAGACGATAAAGGACTTGCCGCTTCGAACACCGATGCTATATCCGATGAGGCCAGGGAATGTGAAACTTGAGTTCGGCATCACTGCTGAAGAGGGCGAGGACCTCTTGATGAACTTTGACCTCGAAGCGATCACCCAGCTACAGCAAGCTGCGAGTGACATGAGGGAGGGGCGAACAAGAACCTATGAACAAGTCTTCGCAGGCTTATGAAAGGAGGTTCACAAAGACCTTTGACAACCAGTTCCATAAGTTGAGGGATAGCATCCGCACTAAGCGCATTAAACAGAGAGTCGACCAGATCGTTGCCAGTCCATATGCCAATATCGACTTCGGCGCAGGGCAATACAGGGGAAAACGGAAAGATAGGGCTGGAGATGACAGGATAGTCTTCACAGTCTGCGAACAGTGCAGAAATGAGCATCACGAGAAGTACAACGACTGCTCGGACTGCAATACCACTCCAAATAACATGGTCACTTTCTGGGAGATCATCGAGGGTCACAAGTACAGAACCCGCAACTAGCGGGCTACGCCTGACTTACTCTCTGGGCACAAGTGGTGAGCCGAGGGTCAACAGGGCCGAAAAAGAGCCTAAGACTCAACAGAACGCCAGCCGTGTCCCACGCTTAACACCTCCCAGACACCCCCCAATGTCCCTAAGACTTAACAGAACCATCTTTCACAAGACTTATATCTCGATCCGACTCGGAACGTGCGCGTAGCAAGAATAATGCTCACACCGCGTCGGTCTATGGGCCGGCGGAGGTAGAAAAAAGCGGTTTTGGAACAGAAACTGCTTCGAAACCTCGCCACACCAATTGTTGAGTTGCGAAATGGAGGGCCTCTCCACGGTTACGTACAGCTATACCTGAAGTACGAAGGAACGAATCCTACCGGAACGCAGAAGGACCGCATAGCTGAGTTGCACGCCCAGAGGGCATGGCGCATGGGCTTCGATGGGATGACGGTCGGGACATGCGGCAACTACGGGGCTGCCATAGTGAACGCGGCAGCGAAGCGCAACATACAGGTCAGGGTGTACGTTCCTTCCGGTTTCCACCCAGCCAGGTTGCACAGGCTCGGCAAGAAGTTCGAGCTCGCGAGGACAGAGGGGTTCGTTGAGGATTCAATCTCGCTGAGTATCGCCGCGGCAAGGGACGAGGGAATGTACGACGCCAACCCAGGCTCTGTGAACGCTGACCTTGACAGACTCGGTTACTCGGAGATCGCCGAGGAGATCACGACTCAGTTGGGCGGAACTCCGGCTTGCGTGACCGTGCCGACAGGGAACGGGACCACCCTTGTGGGGATATACTGGGGCTTCAAGGACTTGGCAGCACGCGGGCTGGCCGACTCAGTGCCCCGGATCATGGCCGTTGCTCCTCAAGGGACCAACCCCATTGTGACATCCTACTTGAGGAAGTCCTCCTACGTGGACATCGATCCACACAGTATAGCGATCACCGAGGCGAACGAGCCGCTGGCGGGGTACCACTCGGTCGACGGCGTCGAGGCCTTGGCAGCGATAAGGGCCTCGAGGGGAGCAGCGATTGCAGTGACCGAGGAGGAGATGGCCTTCGCAAAGAGCATCGTACTAAAGCGAACGGGCCTCAACGCACTGCCCTGTTCTGCCGCGGCCGTGGCGGCTGCATGGAAACTGCCTCCGAAGGCCCTCAAGGGCAAGTCCGTGGTGGCGATAATCACGGGCAGATCCCTACCCCAGCGCTCCCCCGTGTCTGCGAAGCTGTAGTCGCGTCATTCCCTCGTTAGGACGTGGTCGCAAGTGGAACCGCACCCCGAGGCGTTAGGCTTTTAAAGAGACCCAAAAGCGCATGGCGCGAAGAGGGGCAGAACGAAATGTCCAAAGAAGGAGAAGGAGCAGGAGAAGAGGAAGAAGGAGAAGCAGAGGACTGGGAGGAAGAGGACTGGGAGGAGGGAGAGTCGGAGGAAGAGGAGTAGCCTCGCAATCTCCCAGGCGTTAACATCTTTTTTTGCATCTCATTCAGCATCCCCAGTTTGAGCTGACCGACTCATAGCTGGATCCTAGGGGTTCAGGCGTGACAACTTCCTGCGGTCCGCGGCATTCCCCTATTCTTTTCGGGGTGCCTTGACAACACTGACCGAGACGGCCTTGTAGTTCGGGGTGAAGGTGCCCGAAGTGTACTCCAGCGGCACAAGTTTGTTGACCATGAGCTTCTCGGAATGGATGAACAACTTGACCACCCCTTTCTTCTGGGTAGGGTCGGTCTTGGCGCCTACCGTGATCCTTCCGCTCGGGCTGGTTATCACCACCTGATCTCCCTCCGCCACTCCCAAGTCGCGTGCGTCGTCAGGGTTGAGGTAGCAGAACTCGATGTATTGGCCACCGTGCATCAGGCTCGTTGCCTGGGAGGTCAGGTCATCGTGCAAGAAGTGCAGGGGCGACCGCACCGTGACGAGGACGTATGGATAGTTGGGAGACCGCGAGTAGGCCGTTCCCTCGAAGTCCACGGGCATGTACCTCCTGAAGAGCGGCTCCTTCAGTGGCCACTGATCTTCACCCTCGTAGAGCCTCTCGACGCTGACGCTGTGGAACGGATCGATGATCGATGCGATCTCCCCCAAGATCTCCCTTGATGACGAGTACTGGAAAGACTCCGCGTGACCTAGCTTCTCGGATAGCTCCTTGAAGATCACCCAAGTTGGCTTGGCCTCCCCCACTGGCTCCGCGACTTTCCGGACGAAGCGAACTCTCCTCTCTCCGCTCGTTATGCTTCCCGTGGACTCGAACAGCATCGGGATCGGAAGCACAACGTCGGCGAAGTCCATGGTGGCGTTGCGGTGGTGATGGAGCATCACCACGAACATCTTGCGGAGGTTGTCGTGAAGCTTGTTCAGGTCGGGGAGAGACAGTGCTATGTTGACATCGCAGAGGAAGGCAGCTTTCACAGGCGTCAGGTACAGCGCCTGAATCATGTTGAGGCCCATCTCGCTCGAGAGATCCGTCTTCCACATCTTCTCCAGCACGTCATTCATTACGACGGAGGGCAGAACCCCGGCTGGATTGCAGCCCACGTCCCCAACTCCCTGCACATTGATCTCGCCCCTGTTTGAGAGCAGCTTGCCGTTCTTCACGGTGAGCAGGTTCAACAAAGAGTAGACGTTCGCGAGGCCGTTCCTGCTCTGGGTCAGCCCCATCCCGTGCATGATCCCGAAGTGTGCGGATGACGAGACGGCCTCGACTATCTTGAAGAAGGTTTCGGGATTGACGCGGCAGATCTCGCATACCCTCTCGACCGTGTACTTGGATACCGTTAGAGAGAGCTGCTCAAACCCGGTTACGCTCTTCGCGAGAGCGTCAAGGCCGCCTCGTTGGATGACCTCCCTTATCAGGCCGTTGACGAAAGCGACCTCCGTGTCCGGCTCTATCTCCGCGGTCAGATCACAGACCTTTGAGGTCTCGTTCGGGATAGACACAACGCTGATGAGCTCCGTGCCCGCCCTCTTGGCCCTTAGCAACTCTCGGAAAAGAACGGGGTGATTGGACGCTGGATTGGAGCCCAGGATCAGAATGCAGTCCCTCGTGGCTATGTCCTCGAACTTCGCAGGTGAACCATCGATGCCGAAGGCCTCTTTGAGTCCGGTTGTGGTGTTCACGTGGCAGAGCCTGCTGCAACAGCCGTCCACATTGTTCGACTTCAGCACGACTCTGGCGAACTTCTGCATGACGTACGCGTCTTCGTTGCTCGTTTTCCCGGATGGGACGAACAGGATCTCCCTCCCGTCGAGTCCCTTCACGCCTTCGACTATTGCGTCGTACGCCTCATCCCATGTCACCGGACGGAGCTCCGCACCCTTGCTGGGCCTCACCATCGGCTGGGTCAGCCGGTTCTTGTAGGCAACTTCGGAGATGGTCAGGCCCTTCGAACAAGGCTGTCCTTTACTCACGGGGTCAGTCTTGTCCGGCAGGATCTTGACGACGCGGCCCCCCTCGACCACGTAGGTCAGCCTGCATCCGACACCACAATAGACACAGGAGGAGAGCACTTCCATCAAGACATGGTACGCGGCGGGGGTTAATTGCCTTTTCAGACAAGGCTACGGTTCCGAAGGTCAGGACTCTGCTTCACATGCACCACCGGATTCAGTTCTTAAGTTGCCTTGGCTGGACCTGACGGCTGATGGACACGCCCCGGTCCGTGGTCGAGAAGATGAGGTTATGGCTACAAGGAGCAGACCGCGTACTGTTGGTTGGAGTGGGTAATGAGAGCAGAGGAGATGATGGGGCGGGAGTCTTAGTGGCCGAGGCAATGGAGAAGCACGTCTCGAGCAGGTTCAGGGTGATGAACTTGGGAGAGGCACTGGCCAGACTCCTGCCGGACGCTATCGACTTCGCGCCCTCGCACATAATCGTCGTGGACGCGGCAATGCTCGGCGCATCACCCGGTTCGGTGAGACTGATGAGGCTAGACGAAATGGAGAGAGTCCGTTCATTCTCCACTCACGATCTCCCTGTCAGTGTGGCAGTGGGCCTAGTGACATCAGAGATTCAGGCCAAGTCTATCGCTATCGGCATCCAGCCCAAGACAGTTTGCGTCGGCTGTGAGATGAGCATTGAAGTCAAGAGAGCGTGCGAGCAAGTCGTGAGCTTGCTTGATGAACAGCTGGCATCAGTTGGCGTGATCTAGGCCAGCTGACGAGCGAATCCGATGGCTCGACACAGTCTCCAGATGACAGAGGGGCGTGACGGCTACTCCGATGTCAGGTCCAGCTTCAGGAAGTGGGAGGAGCAGGATATGCACGGGTCGTAGTTCCTTATTGTCTGCTCGCACAGCCATGTAGCCTTGTCGTTCTGCATCTTCGCCAATCTCGGGGCCAGCTCTAGCAGGTCTGCCTCAATGCTGGTCTGGTTCTGAGAGGTTGGAGGCACGATCTTTGCCTTCTTGACAATGCCCTTGGAATCGATGGAGTACTTGTGGTAGAGCATTCCCCTCGGCGCCTCGGTTATGGCCGCGCCCTCTCCGGCTCTTGGCTCCTTCTTCATGTATGGAGACGCTGGAACCCTGTATTCCTTGATGATATCCTCTGCCTCGATCACCGAGTGAGCTGTCTCAAGCATTCTCGCTACTATGCTCATGTAGGGGTTCTCGATCGGGAACGAGATGCCGAGCTCCTTGATCTTGTCCCGCACTTCCGGTGCGAGTCTCTCGTGGTTCAGGTTCACCCTTGCCTGAGGCCCGACCACATAAGGGGTCTTTCCCCCTATCATGTATCTTAGGGCGGTTGAGTAGGGGACTTGGCTCTCTATACACAGCTTCTCGAAATCCTCCTCGGGCACATCGATGTTCTTGTTCGATCTGATCCTGCCTTCTAGGATGGGATACTCATCACTCTTCCAGAGAGAGACGTACTCTACCTCCCTCCTCAGATCAGGATACTTGAGGCCCATGACCCAATCTATGGCATCGAACGCCGTCCGCTTGACCTCCTCCACGTTTGTGAGAAGAGGACTCAGTTCCTCCTTCTTCGGTGCCCTATGGAAACCCCCGACGCGTGGAGAGACCGGGTGAACCGACCTTCCTCCTATGACCTCCATGATACGGTTCCCCCATTGCTTCAGTTTCAGGGCCGCCTTGACAACATCAGGATGGTCCTTTGCCATCTCGAGCGCGCTCTCGTACCCTAGGAAGTCTGGCGCGTGCAGCAGGAAGGCGTGGAGCACGTGGCTCTCGATCCACTCTCCCAAGTAAAGCAACCTTCTGAGAGTCCTCACGTCTCCTGGGATCTCAATGTTGACTATCTTCTCGAGGGCCCTAGCCGAACTCATCTGGTAGGCGACCGGACAGATACCGCAGATCCTAGCGGTTATGTCAGGTACCTCGAGGTAGCTGCGACCGACTAGAAACGCCTCGAAGAACCTCGGAGGCTCGAATATCCTTAGGGCTAGGTCCTCAACCTTGCCTTCCTTCAGCTTGATGTGAAGAGAACCCTCTCCCTCCACCCTCGCCAAGTAGTCTACCTTGATCTCCTTACTCATACTCATCCACCGCCTTTCTGAACTTCTCAGAATACCCAGTGAACATTCTTAGCGATCTCAGCACGTCTCCCTTGTCAACGCCCTGCGATACTAGGTAGTCGATCAGCGATTTCGGGTTCGGGTCATCCATGGGGCCGAAACAGCCGTAGCATGCTCTGCCGTAGGACGGACAGAGAGCTCCGCACCCGGCCATCGTGACTGGTCCGAGGCATGGCAGGTTCTTTGAAACAATGACGCACGGGATTCCCTTGGCCTTGCACTCAAGGCAAACGCTGTAAGTCGGAACGTACGGCTTCTTTCCCCTCAGCAATTGTGATATGACGTATATGAGCTGGTTCTTGTTGATTGGACACCCCATCAGCTCGAGGTCGACCTTCACGTGCTGGGAGATCGGAGTGGCCGTCTTGAGAACCGTGATCCACTCGGGTTTGGGGTACACGATCTTCTTGAACTGCTCGACATCTGACCAGTTCCGAAGAGCCTGAATGCCACCTGCAGTCGCGCACGCGCCTATGGCAACCAGAAGCTTGGAGTCTTCTCTGGCCTTCTTGATGACCTCCTCTTCGTGGGGTGTGGACACAGAACCTTCAACGAGCGCCAAGTCATATGGCCCGGGCTGCGCTCGCCTCGTGGCCTCCATGAAGTAAGATATCTCGACCTGGTTCGCCAGCTCAAGGAGGTCGTCCTCAGTGTTAAGAATCTGGAGTTGACATCCATCGCAACTCGAGAACTTGTAGACAGCCACCCTCACCTTGCCATCCTTGCTCATATCTGCTTCACCCCGAAGAACCTGCTTATGGAATCGTACGTGAAGATGGGGCCATCCTTGCACACGAAGAACGGGCCGGTCTGGCAGTGACCACACAATCCCATGCCGCACTTCATGTGGCGCTCCATCGAAAGGTAGAGGCTGCTGCTCGGTAGCCCTCTCTTCATCAACTCCTTAGCTGTGAAGTACATCATGATCTCAGGGCCGCAGAGCAAAGCCACGGTGTTGTTGGGGTCGAACTTGAACTTGTCGAAGAGCGTTGTGACCACACCGACGTTGCCCTTCCACTTGTCATCGCCTGCATCTACTGTCACCAAGAACTCGGAGTCTGGGATCTTCCGCCAGTCCTCATGGTCGCGAGTGAACAGAAGATCCTGCGGCGTCTTGGCCCCGTGCAAGAGCAAGAGCCTCCCGTAGTCGGATCTCTTCTTGGCGACACCGATGATCACAGACTTTAGGGGATTCATGCCAATACCACCACCTACGACCATCACGTCCTTGCCTTTCATGGCTTCCATCGGCCAAGTGGTTCCGAACGGGCCCCTTATCATGATGTGGTCGCCCTTCTTCAATGTGAACATGACGTTCGTGACAGACCCGACCGCCCTTACGGTGTGATCGAGATAGTCGCTCTGATAGGGATCGGAGCTGGCCGTCACCGGCACTTCGCCGACACCGAAGATGTAAAGCATGTTGAACTGCCCCGGGTTGTACTCTACCTTGCCTCCGTCAGTGGGGCGAAGCCTGAAAGTCTTGACGTTGTACGTCTCATCGGTGACGTTCTCGATCACCATCGGCCTCGGGACCATGCAGCCTTCCGGCATCCTGTGTTCTGACATTATTGCTTCACCTCCTGCACATCCTTCACTGACTCAGTCACGTCAATTCCCACTGGACACCATGTTATGCATCGGCCGCAACCTATGCAGCCGAACGTGTCGAACTGGTCGAGCCAGTAGGCGAACTTGTGGTTCATCCACTGACGGTACCTGGCCCAGAGCTCAGGTCTGAAGTGACCTCCGGCCACCTGGGCGAACTGATACGTGAAGCACGAATCCCAAGTCACCTGCCTCTCGGAGGTCCTTCCGTCCAAGCTCGGAATGTCCTGGACCATTGTGCAGAAGCAGGTGGGACATACGTTGGTGCAGTTGGCGCAGCCCAGACAACGCTCTGCTATTTCCTTGAACTCAGGCGATTCGAGGTGAGCATAGAGTCTGTCTCGGAGGTTGTTGGTATCCAACTCTCGCCCCATCTTAGACCTAGCCGCCTCAGTCAGTCTGTCGGCATCCTTCTGGTCTTCCGGCTTCGCTGCCCTTTTCTGCAGGTGAGCAATCATCTGTTCACCCAACTCAGTTCCTAGCTCCACCAAGAAGCCACCGGGCAGCTCAGTCAGCGCCAGGTCGAACCCAGCCTTCGCGCGCGGTCCGGTTCCCATTGAGGCGCAGAAGCAAGTTCCGCTGGGCTCTATGCAGTTCGCGACTATGAGGGCGGCGTTGGTCCTGATGCTCGTGTACTGCGGGTCGGCGTACTTGCCCCTCAAGAGGGTTCTGTCCAAGACCTCTATTGAGGCCAGGTCACACGGCTTGATGCCGAACAGTGCGATCTTGTCTCCGCCGCACGCGGCCTCCTTCAGCTCGAAGTGACCGCCGTCCTTCTCCATCTTCCAAGTCTTCCTCAGAGGCGGGTACAGGAATCTCTTCGGCGAGTCGGGGCCGTGCGTGAATGAGAACATTAGTTCGCTCTCCTTTGTCGCGTACTTGCCTGGACTCTGGATCGTGACCACGTTGGTCGCGAGCTGATCACCTGAGTTCACAGAGCAGAGCCTGAGGACTCCGTCCTCGAGGACGGGCGCCACAACGTTGTAGCCGAGCTCCTTGACCTCGTTGAGGAGGCCCTTGAGCTGATCTTTCCCTATCACAAATGCGTTCATCGCACTCACTTCCCGCTTTTGTCTATCAAACTGAGCAAGACGTCCTTGACGGACTCGCTGGCGGCCTGTTCCAGCGTTATGTACTTGAGGGCCTTCTTGGGGCAGTACTTGACACACTGCGGTTCACCGAAGTCGGCGCAGAAATCGCAAGTGTAGGCCACGCCTCCGTTGAAGCTAAGCCTGAGTGCCCCGAACTCGCAGCTCTCTATGCACCAGCCACAGCCGTCGCAATTGTCCTTCTCGATCTGAATCGATCCGTCGGGCAGCACCCTTATCGCGTCTCTGGGACAGGCTCTCTCGCAGACTGGCTTCTCGCATTTCCTGCAGGCGATCGCGATGTTGAAGAAGGGCTCAATCCTCATCGCCCTGATTCTGGACTTCTTCTGGTTCGTGGTCTTCTCCTTCGCTATTGAACACATGAACTCACATATCTGACATCCGTTGCACTTGTCCGTGTCGCAGACTATGATCTTCCTCGTCTTCTGTTGACTAAGCGCCAACTTCCTCCGCCTCCTTCGTCAAACCCAGCTCGACAAGCTTCTGTTTCGTGGGAATCCCCTCCTTGTTCCATCCTCTTCCCTCGTAGTAACTGTCAAGCGCAGAGTCGTACTCTTCCCTGATTATCCTCGCCCCCTTCACCACGTCGTCTGGCATTGGCTCCTCGAAAGCCCTAGGCGGCGGGTAGTCGTCTTTCCTCCTAGCCCCGAACCTGACGTTGAAGCATTTCGCCACGTTGTAGATCCGCTCTCCTGCCTTGACCAGCTGCTGACCAGTCATCCCTATCCCTGTTATCAACGAGTAGGCTTTCGCTAGCTCATCGAACGAGGTGTATACTCCCCTCGTGAACTTGCAGATGATGAGCGAGTCGATGATCGCGTACTGGTTCTCTCCCTCGTAGACTATCTTGCCCCTCGAACTGTCCAGCTTCAGCCTGTCGACCTTGCCCGCAACATCAACCTGGTACGACCCTGACCTCAAGTAGTCAGCGCCCCTTATCGACGTGCAGAAACCCAGAGTAGATGTCTGCAGAGACCTCATGGAATAGGCGGCCCATTCCATTCCCTTGCAGTGTATCGCGAACTTGTCGGAGCCCTTGCCCAAGGTTTGTGAGGCCCTCCTGACACCTTCGGACAGCAGTCCACCGAGCTTGCCCTCTTTCAGGGATAGCCTCCTCACGGCTTCGACCATTGCGTCTCCGTTGCCGAAGTGAAGGTCAAGTCCATCGGTGTCATCCTTGGTCAGCAAGCCCTTCTCGAAGCACTCCATGGCCCAAGCGACTGTGACACCCGCTGATATCGTGTCCACGCCCAGCTCATCACACAGCGCGACCGCCTTCGTGATGGCGTTCAGGTCAGAAACCCCACAGAGAGGACCAAGCTGACCGAGGCTCTCGTAGTCGACGCTGGCAACGGTACCCGCATAGGGTCCGTCCTTGACTTCGTTCACGTGGTCACAGGCCACGGGGCAGTTGGTGCAGGCGAGTATCTTCTTCACGTGGGTTTTGTACATATGTTCGCCTGAAACCTCTTCGGCATTCTCGAAGGTTCCGCTCTGGAAGTTGCGCGTGGGCAGACATCCGATTCTGTTATGAACGAGTATGTTGGCGGGCGTTCCGTAGACTCTATACTTCTCGGTCTTGAGCCCTTGGCACCTTTCGTTTATATCGGCCGCGAACTTCGCGAGCTCGTCTAGGTTGGCAACCTCGACATCTCCGGTTCCGCGAACGGCAACCGCCTTCAGATTCTTTGAGCCCATCACAGCTCCCATTCCGGACCTGCCGACCTGCCTGTTCTTGTCTGTCGTGATGTTGCCGAGCCTTACCAGCCTCTCGCTCGCAGGTCCCATCGCGGCCACTCGGATTGCGCTGTCGCCCATGTCCTCCTTGATCAAGTCTTCGGTCTCCCACGTGGTCTTGCCCCAGTACCTCGTGGCGTCCCTCAACTCTGTGTTGCCATCATCAACGAACAGGTAGACAGGTTTGCTTGACCTGCCCGTCACCACTATGCCGTCCCATCCGGCGCTCTTCAGCTCATTCGCGAACCCACCGGAGCATATGCCGAAACCGAATATCCCGGTCAGCGGTGAGAGCGCGAAAACACCGAACTTGCTGCTTGTTGGGAGTATCGTGCCCGCGACCGGGCCAGGCCACCACGCAAGGATGTTCTCAGGGGAGAATGGTTCTGTTCCCTTTGGCACCATGTCAAGGAGCGTCCTTGCTCCGAAGCCGAGACCGCCTATGTAATCCGCAGCCATACCCTCTTGGAGCGGGTCCTGCCCCACAACGCCCGTGGACAGGTTCACCTTCAGGTACTTGCCCGTGTATCCCTTCATGATCTAGCCTCCCCCAGCCACCGAGAGCGCGAAAACCACCTTATCGCCCGGTTTGATCAGCTGAGATAGTGCACCCAAAGGGTTGATGACCCTTTGATTAACGGCGACCATCGAGGAATCAGCGCGCAGTCCCGTACCTTGGTCGTCAACCACCCTGCGTCTGAACTCATCACCATACATGTCAGATAGGCGAGAGATCAGCACCTCCAACGGAGCCTCCGAGCCGATCTCGACCGTAACGCTCCTGGTCTTGGCGATCTCCCTGAAGGGGCCGGTGAATTCCACCAAAACTCCCTCTGGCATGCTCGCTCGACCTCGGTTTCTTGCGACTTAAAGGTTTTTGACAAGTCCGCGCGGGCACCGACAGAATTCCGATTATCACATCAATGTGAGGATCTCTGATGGTGCTATTACCATCGTTGATACCCAATCTCAATGAGCTAATCTATAAATCGGGCTTTTTGCGTGTTGCGTTGCTGAATTATGGGCCACGGGCAGAAGCTGACGAAGCGCGAATCAGACGCGGAAGTCGCCCTGACTCAACGGTTCTACGTGGACCGCTTGGTCCTCACAGTGGACAAGTCTAGGTGCATAGGTTGCGACCTGTGTACGAGCATTTGCCCGAAGGACGCGGCGGTCAGGGTGAAGTCCGGCAAAGGTCTGACCGTGACAGTCGACGCCGAGAAGTGCGTCTTGTGCGGAGCCTGTGTTCCACTCTGCCCCACCGGCGCCATAGCACTGACGCTCAACGATCAGCCCGAGAACATCCTACTTGAGAAGCAGGGTCTGCCAAAGCTCCTGCCCAAGATCGAGATCGACGAGAAGAAGTGCCCGCCCGACTGCGTGAAATGTGCTGACGCCTGCCCAAGACAGGCGATCAGGATAGAAAGCGGCCACAGGGTCATGGTGGACTTGGACAAGTGCCTGAGGTGCCCGTGGTGTGTGGATGCCTGCGACAAGCAGGCGATCGTAGTGAATCCGATGTTCGTAGGTTCGATCCGCATCGACAACACGAAGTGCAGCGAGGACTGCGACCTCTGCGTAGAGGCGTGCCGCACCAAGGCAATCAAGATGGAGAACAAGAAGGTGAAGGTCGACCCCAACTATTGCGTCTTCTGCGGTGCCTGCACGAACGTCTGTGAAGACCAGGCGATAGACCTGAGAAGGACGCGCGTGTTGTGTTCCGAGGGTTTCTCAAGTGTCTGGTCGTCAGCCGTCGAGAAGCTACTCGGTGCGAGAGGACTTTCGAGGGATCACGACGCAAGGGCGAGCAAACGCCTGAGTGCACTCGTGAAGGAGTCGAGGATCGATTGAGATGAGCGAGAGACCGAGGGTGGGGGTCTTCGTGTGCCACTGCGGCAAGAACATCGCCGGGACGGTTGACCCCGCAGCCGTGGTGGCAGCAGCCGAGAAGCTACCCGATGTGGTATTCGCGTGTGCCAACATCTACACTTGCTCCGAATCAGGACAGGCTGAGCTCAAGAAGGCGATCAAGGAACACAAGATAGACAGGGTAGTCGTCGCGGCCTGCTCGCCAAAGATGCATGAGCCAACCTTCAGGGCGTGCGTAGCCGACGCTGGCCTGAACCCCTACGTTCTCGAGATGGCGAACATACGGGAACATGACTCTTGGGTGCACATGAGGCAGCCGCAGGAAGCAACGCAGAAGGCAATAGACCTCGTCAAGATGGCGGTAGCCAAGGCGCGCTTGCTGCAGCCTTTGGAGCCCATTGTTGTTCCCGTGACCCGCAAGGCCATGGTGATAGGTGGAGGGATAGCTGGACTGCAGGCAGCTCTGGACATAGCAGCGCGCGGGCATGAAGTGATTCTTGTGGAAAAGTCTCCCTTCCTGGGAGGAAAGGCGAGGCTGCTCGATAAGAGCTTCCCGAAGTTGGACTGCACGTCATGCTTCCTGAACGAGAAGATCAACAAAGTGCTGGTCAACCCGAACATAAGGGGGCTCACCCTCTCGGAGGTCACAGGAATAGACGGGTTCGTTGGCAACTTCAAGGTCAAGGTCAGAAGAAAGGGGAGGCTCGTGAACGAGAAGTGCATCGGATGCGGGAAGTGCTTGGATGTCTGCGAGGTTGAGACGCCGAACGAGCAGGACCTCGGCCTATCGAACAGGAAAGCGGTATTCATGGTGAACACGCCGAACTCAAGACCCTGCAACGCGCTCCCGGTCGACTATGAGAAGGAGATCCATCTTCCACGCCAGTCCTTCAACCCGCAGACCGCAGTGATTGACAGCGAGCACTGCACCCGTTGCGGCGAGTGCGTCAAGGTGTGCCCCACTGGGGCGATTGAGCTGAATGAGCCGGACATCGAGGAGGAGTTCGAGCTCGGTGCCATCGTCGTCGCGATCGGCTTCGAGATGTTTGACCCTCGCAAGAAGCCGCAGTACGGGTATGCGAGGTATCCAAACATCGTTACGAGCCTTGAGCTCGAGAGAATAATACACCCGACGGGCCCGACGCACGGCCAGCTTCTGTTGCCCTCCGACGGCACGATGCCCGGGCGGGTTGCGTTCATTCAGTGCGTCGGTTGCAGAGATGACACTGCCAACCCATACTGCGCAAGGATCTGCTGCATGATCACGCTCAAGCAAGCCATACTGCTGAAGGAGAAGTACCCCAGCATGGATGTTTCCGTGTACTACATAGACATCAGAGCAGGCGGGAAGGAGTACGAGGCCATCTATTCGAAGGCGAAGAGACTCGGAGTGAAGTTCATACGGGGAAGACCGTCGTCGGTGAGATCCAAGGACGACGAGCTGTTGATCGAGGCCGAGGACACTTTGTCCGGAACTCGCATGGAAGAGGGCGCCGATCTGATCGTCCTTGCAACGGGGCTTCAGCCAGCCGAGGACACCCCGAAGATAGCTGGCATGCTGAAGATCCCAAGAGACCAAGACGGTTTCCTCATGGAAGCCCACATCAAGCTGAAGCCCGTCGAGACCGTGATAGACGGGGTTATGGTGGCTGGCTCATGTTCGGGCATCACAGACATCCCGATGAGCATAAGCAGGGGTCACGCTGCTGCCGCCAAAATCCTGACTCTGTTCTCGAAGGACATGATAGAGCTCGAGCCCATCACGAGCTTCCTAATCGCTGAGAACTGCAAGGGATGTTACTCCTGCACCAAGATGTGCCCGTTCCAAGCGATCAAGGGAGTGGAGAAGGACGGCAAGAAGATCGTCGAGCTGATCACGTCCTCATGCAAGGGATGCGGGACTTGTGTGGCGGGCTGTCCCTTCGGAGCCTTGGATCAGTACCACTTCAGGGACGAACAGATAATGGCCCAGATAGACGCAGCCTTGGAGGAAAACGCCAAGGACAAGATAATCAGCTTCAACTGCAATTGGTGCAGCTACGCCGGAGCTGACTTCGCTGGCGTCTCAAGACTGCAATACCCGACGAATACCAGGGTCATCAGGGTGATGTGCTCTGGCAGGGTCAGCACGAAGATGATACTCAGGGCGTTTGAGAAGGGCGCCGGAATGGTCCTAGTCGCCCCCTGCCACCCCGCTGATTGCCACTACATATCGGGCAACGAATGGGCCAAGAGGAGAGTAGACGCCCTCAAGACCACGTTGGCCAAGAAGGGGATAAACCCGGACAGGCTCTGGTTCGTTTACGTCTCCGCCGCTGAGGGCAACGTGTACCAGAACACAATGATCAAGATGAACGATCTTCTCCAGAAGATGAAGTCCGGCGAGGTAAGTTGGGGAGGTCAGCTGACTGAAGCGCCGCAGGCGAAGTGAAGGAGGCGGAACGGCATTTGTCCTTGGAAGGAGATATAGTTCGGTGCTTCCAGTGCGGAAGCTGCACTTCGAGTTGTACGACCAACTCAGTCATGCCCGAATACAACCCGAGAAGGGCGATCGAGATGGCGGTCGTGTCGGGCATCATTCCCACAGCCGAGGAGGCATGGTTGTGTTCCACCTGCGCAACCTGCGTGGAAAGGTGTCCCAAAGGAGTCAGTGCGATGGACGCTATGCTCAGTACAAGGGAGCTGCTCTTCGAGAGAAGTGGCGAGATTCCCCAGGACCGCAAGGCCATGATCGAGAGCATCATGAGCACAGGCTTCGCCTTCGACTTCGCCAACGACTTGAACAGCATCAGGAAAACACTCGGTCTCTCCGAAGTCATGGTGGATGCTGAGAGCCTCAAACAGATACGTGACTTGGTGGAGCAGTCGGATCTTCTGAAGTCGCTGAGATCGCAAGGCGAGAGGGCTGGGACAGGATGACAGTGTACTCGCTCTACCTAGGTTGTGTGATACCGACCCAGTTCCCCGAAGTGGAACGAGCCGTGAGGGACATTCTGTCTGTTGTTGGTGCTGAAGTCACGGAGATGAACGGCGCATCATGCTGTGCGCCGAATCAACTGTTCGGCGTCAGCAGGAAGGCCTGGCTCGCTCTGAACAAGAGGAATCTGGGCCTTGCGAGTGGCACGATACTGACAGCTTGCGACGAGTGCTTCGCCAGCCTGCAGGATGCTCGTCTAGCGCTTTCCGAGGGCGGGAAAGGTCTGCCCGAGGTGAAGCCATTACTTTCATTCCTCTCCGAGAACGAGGGGCTGTTCAGACAGAAGGCGACAGGGCTCGGACTTCGTTGCGCCGTGCAGCACAGCTGCCATCTGCTTCGCCCGTCGAAGGTCAGGAAAGTGGACGATCCCGAGAACCCGCTGTTGATGAGAAACGCGCTGGACACGATAGGTTGCAGTTCGATACAGCACGAAGCAGAGCGTGATTGTTGCGGAGGGCAGGCAAGTGGATCGACCCGAGTCAAAGACAAATTGGCAGACAGGAAGGTGGCCAGCGCAAAGGAAGCGGGCGCCGACTTGATTGTGACGAGCTGCGCTCACTGTTTGAGGAACCTGAGAGAACACTCAGAGGGAATCCCGGTGCTCGACATTGCCCAGCTCTACGCGGTTGCACTCGGATCTGAACCCAGCAAGGTCGGAGTCCCAGAGGAGATCATCAAGAGTCAGGTGAAGCAGCCGTGAAACGAGTGGGCGTCTTCCTGTGCACTTGTGGCGGGCAAATGTCGCAGACGATTGACTTCGGCGAGGTCCGGACAGCACTGCTTGATGAGCCCGGAGTCGCGGAAGTGCTGGAGCACAACTCCTTGTGCCTGCCTGAGGGCTTGGAGTCCCTCAAGGAGAGAGTGAGGACGGGAGGGTTTGACAGGGTTGTGGTCGCAGCGTGCTCGAACTCTGTGAACGAGCAGGCGATCAAGCAGACATTGGGCAGGAGCGGCATCTCCCCCTCCTGCGTTGAGGTCGTCAACCTGAGGGAGGAATGCGCGAACGTTCACGGTGACAGAGCACACGCAACTGACAAGGCAGTCAGCATGCTGAGAGGTGCTGTATCAAGAGCCAGCAGTGCTACCCCCGTGCAGACTCAGAAGATCAAAGTGGCCAAGGCTGCCCTCGTGATCGGTGGCGGCATAGCAGGAACCCAGTGCGCGATTGACATAGGGAACGCAGGACACAAGGTGTACCTGGTAGAAAAACAGCCAAGCATCGGAGGGATGATGGCACAACTCGACAAAACGTTTCCTACCATGGACTGCAGCATATGCATGCCGGGGGACGAGGAAGTCGTCCTCGGCGATGGAACCGCCGTCGGAATCGGAGAACTGGTCGACAAGCTGTGGAACAAGCGCAAGAAAGCATTCAACCCACATCCGCGGTTCACGTATTCCTACAAGGATCACTCGTTGGTAGTGGCCCAGATTGTCGACACACAGAGGCTTCCCTCACCGTCGAGACTGACTGAGGTGCAGACCAGCACTGGGATGATACTGCGGTTCACGCCCGATCACAAGGTGATGGTAGATACTCCGGATGGCCCCTCTTGGGTCAAATGTAGCGAACTCGAACCGGGTGACAGAGTGTACTCACCGAGGAAGCTCGGCGTAGGAAAGCCACCTGAGACTTGGGTTGTCGACTTGTTGCCAGGGGATTACAGGGTCACCGGTCCAGGTCTGAGAGATCTCGTTCATCGTCGGCTCAAGGTGCTGGCGAAACCGAACTCGGCATCATTCAGGACTGGCAAGTCGGGCTCCCGGCTTTCAGCCGATGATTGGTTCTCACTGGGCGAACTGAGGGCGGCGTGTGAGAGTTCGGGAGCGGGCTGGAACAGCCTTAGAAGGAATATCAGGGCAGTCAAGTACTATGGCGCTCGCCCGATCGTCAAGCTAGGCTCGCAGGTCATCGACGAGAAGTGGATGTACCTCCTAGGATTGTTGGCATCCGACGGGTGTGTGGAACCTCACAGAATCCGGTTCTACAACACGGAGGATTCCCTTGTGAGGTCATTCATCAACACATACAAGGCGCTATTCCCGGGCAAGGCCACCTGTCTAAGCTACATCAAACCTGAGAACAAGGCCCAGAAAAGAAGGACTGTCGTCCAAGTGAAGAACAAGGTTCTACTCGAAATAGCCTCGCGATTGGAGATAAAGCAGAGCTTGAAGCCCATCTCGCGCCTTGATGAGACGCAGATAGCTGCCTTCTTGAAGGGATACTTCGACGGAGATGGACATGTAGATCTGAAGCGTCACTCGAGATGGACGACTGCCAAGATCACATTCTCACTGGGGGCTGAATATGAACGTGGCTATAGGCTGCATATCCTTCTCAAGAGACTCGGAATTGTCAGCAAGGTGTATGACTATGGGAGGAGAGTCATCGTGGACATCTCTGAGAGAAGAGACGTACTGGAATTCGCCAGGAAAGTAGGGTCCAGACATCTCGGGAAAGCTCCTCTCCTCAGAACAATCGTCAAGGTCTGCACACAGTCAAAGATCAGAGGGGGACTGCTGCAGGAACTACCGCTCGAATGTGGGAAGCTTTTGTCAAACCTGAGAGAGAGATATCACGTTCGGCTGAGGGCATACCCACTCGTTCACTCTAACATCCTGAGAGTGCTCAGGCAGGAATGCAGAATAACCAGCGAGAATCTCAGCCGAATCCTTGGTGCGCTCAGGGGGATTGTCGACGAGCATGACCAAGACTACCTCAGACTGCAGAAGATCCTCTCCTCTCCTTTCTTCTTGGATAATGTGAGAACCGTGAGATCAATACCCTCCAAGGATCCCTTCGTGTATGACGTGACTGTGAAGGACACGCATTGCTTCATTCCCAAGGGAGCATTCGTTGTGAGCAACTGTATCGAAGGACCAAAGTTGTCGGAAGCTGGCAGGAACAAGAACATCACAATCATACCGAACGCTGTCGTGAAGTCAGTCCAAGGGAGAATGGGCGACTTCCGGGTGCAAGTGGAGGTCAAGCCCACCTACGTAGATCCGGCCAAGTGCAACGGTTGCGGCGCATGCATCGATGTGTGCCCGGTCTATCAGCCAAACAAATACGACGTGGATCTTAAGCCGATCAAGGCGATCTATTCGCCGTTCGCTCAGGCCGTGCCGCTGAAGTACGTGATCAACAAGGACATCTGCGTCGAATGTGGCATGTGCACGAAGGCTTGCGGGTTGTCCGCAATCAACTTGAATGATGTACCCAAGACAGTTGAACTCAATGTCGGAGCGATAGTTGCTGCGACCGGGGCGGTGCCTTTCGACGCTAGGAAGAAGCCTCAGTACCGGTACGGGGAGATCGACGACGTGATCACCAACATGGAGTTCGAGAGGGTGATCTGCGCATCTGGTCCGACGGGCGGTCTCATGCTGAGGAAGAACGGGGAGCACGCGAAGACCGTTGCCTTCATCCAGTGCGTCGGGTCAAGGGAAGAAGATGGTACGGGCATTGAGGAATGTTCGTTCTACTGCTGCGCTGGCTCGATGAAAGAGGCACGGCTGATAGTCGAACATGACCCTGAGGCGAAGGTGTACATATTCTACACCGACCTTAGAGCTTTCGGAAAGGGTTGGGAGGGACTCTACACTAGGTGCAGAGAGGACGGGATCATCTTCATCAGATCCAAGCCTTCAGAGATCAAGTTCAAAGCGGAGACGGGCCGCCCGGTTGTCGTATACGAGGACACACTCAGCGGCCGAAAAGCGGAACTCGAAGTGGACTCCGCAGTGCTGGCTGTAGGCATCCACCCTGACGAGGACACCAAGGAGCTGGCGAAGGTGTTGAGGATACCCGTGGATCGCGCGGGGTTCTTGGAGGAGGTGCATCAGAAGATGAGGCCCCTGGAGAGCAACGTCGACGGGATATTCCTGGCCGGCACCTGCCACGGGCCGAGGGATATCGTTGAAAGTGTTGTGGAAGGAACCGGAGCCGCGAGTCTTGTAGTCGGCGTACTATCGAGGGACGAGCTTGAGCTTCCGGTCGTCGTGGCAAAGGTGAACACAGACAAGTGCACAGGCTGCATGAAGTGCGAGGTTGCCTGTCCGTATGGAGCGATAGCACCTGAGAACGGCAAGGCAAACGTCAACGAGGGCATGTGCAAGGGCTGCGGGTCATGTGCCTCCGCCTGCTACCAAGCGGCCATCACGCTGCAGGACTGGAGCAGAGATCAGCTGCTGAGGCAGGTCTCGGCGCTGGTGAGGGAGTCATGAGCGAACCGAAGATAGTGGCGTTCATGTGCTGGTGCTCTGGTTCAGGGGCGGATCAAGCTGGAGTTGAGAAGATCAGCTATCCGGCCGGGGTCATGCCCATGAGGATTCCTTGCTCAGCGCTCCTCGGGCCTGAACTCGTGATCAAAGCCTTTGAGAGAGGAGCGGACGGTGTCATAGTATCAGCGTGCAAGCCTAGCGACATGAGGAGGGTTGCTCCCAGTCGACTCACCGAAGCTCGCCTTGAGATACTCAGGTCTCTTCTGAAGGAGGTCGGAATAGAGGGCGAGAGGTTGCAGATGGCTTGGATATCCTCTCAAGAGGGCGTGAAGTTTGCTGAAGAGGTCACCAAAGCCGCTGAGAGGATAGCCGCACTGGGTCCGCTCGGATTCAGGGAGGCGATGAAGTCTGTCTGAGACGGAACTTGAACTCAGGAAAGTCGTCGCCGATCTGATCAGAGATGGCAAAGTCGCATACGTGATAGGGTACGAGAAAGGTTCGACCACAAGCAGAGCAAGACCCTGTTTCGTGTCCACTCCGCAGGATGCGACCAGGCTGGTTTGGAACCAGTATTGTGCTGCGAGCTTGCCCAGGTATCTAGTCGGGACCAAGGACAAAGTAGGGATAGTAACGAAAGGTTGCGACGGCAGGGCGATAGTTGAACTGATCAAGGACAGGCAGGTCGATAGAGACAGGATAGTGATCATCGCGCCTGCGTGCCTGGGAGTAAAGCGAGCACCGCGAACCTCGAAGGAGGAGGTCCTTGCTACGTACTGTGAGCGTTGTCCGAACAGGATTTCACCCATAGCCGATGTTTCTATTCTGGGCAACTCAAACGAGAACGATGCTGCAGAGAGATTCATGCGCGATGACAAGGTGGGCAAGCCGTCAAGGGGGGGCACTTCTTGGACGGAGGAATTCCAGAGGTGTACGAAATGCCTCGCCTGCGTCAAGTCATGTCCGCTCTGCTACTGCACCGAATGCGAACTGGACGGGTCCCTGTCATCACTAGTATCGAAGTTGAGGATTCCGACCGAACTCCCGACCTTTCACCTGATCAGGGCCATGCATATGGCAGGCAGGTGCGTCGGTTGCGGAGCGTGCGAAGCGGCATGTCCGGCTGACATACCACTGACTGATCTCTACTCGCGAGTCAATGAAGAGGTCGAGAAGATGTTGGGTTACGTCCCGGGGATTGATGTCAACTCCATGCCGCCAGTCGAACTGCCAAGGCCGAAGGTCGAGAAGAAATGACGTCGTTCTACATCACCGAGAGTTCTCTGAAGCGCCTGGTGGACCAGCTCGCCAAGGAGCAGACTGTGGTGGCTCCCGTCAGGGAAGGATCTGGCTTCTCCTTCAAGAGAATAGCAGACAGCAAGGGACTGTGTCTTGACTTCACGAATTCGACGATTCCCCCTAAGTCAGTAATGCTACCGCAGCTCGAGGAGCTCTTCACCTACGAGATCAAGAGCGGGAAGTTGAAGACCGAAGGATCGGCCGGTGGTGGTACCGTGACGTTGATGGGTGTACGTCCCTGCGACTCCTCAGCATTCTCAATATTGGACAGGGTGATGGGAGGGGAGTACGTTGACCCCTACTACAGTAAGAACAGAGAACGAACGCTTGTATTGGGAGTCTCCTGCACTAAGCCGGAATCCACCTGCTTCTGCAATGTGTTCGGCACCGGCCCTGTCGAAGGCTCAGGTGATGACATTTCACTCACGAAAGTGGACAGCGGATACGTGACTAGGCCCAAGACCGAGAGGGGAAGGGAGTTCATAAAGAAGCATGCCGAATACTTCAGAGAAGCGACCAAGAAGGAGCTCGAACTCTTCGAACGGGAATCCGATCGTGTCAGCAAATCCATGGAAACTAAGCTCAAGAGCGAAGGATTGCCCGATAGGATGAGCCGGGCCTTCGACGATCCCTATTGGCAGGAACTCAGCCGAAGGTGCATCGAATGCGGCGTGTGTTCGTTCGTCTGCCCGACCTGCTACTGCTTCGATGTCGCGGAGGAGGTCAACGGCAATCAGGGCAAGAGGTCAAGAGGATGGGACACTTGCCAGTCCTGCAAGTTCTCCAAGATGGCCGGTGGGCTTGATCCGCGGCCGACCATGTCAGACAGGTTGAAACACAGGTTCTACCACAAGCTTCAGTACATGCCCGTGACCTTCGGCGCCGTTTCGTGCGTCGGATGCGGGAGATGCGTCTCGCGCTGTCCGTCAAACGTGGACATAAGGGAGGTGATAGCGAAGTGGCAGTGAACCCGTACGTTCCGGCCCGGGCAATTATAGAGGAGATCAAGGATGAGACAAGCGACACGAAGACCTTCACAATCAGACCGGAAGTCCGCGACGCGAAGTCGCGCTTTGCCTTCAGGCCAGGCCAGTTCATGCAGTTGACCGTGTTCGGCGTCGGTGAGGCACCGATCTCGGTATGCTCGTCACCGCAGGATGTCCCGTCGATCCAGATGAGCATCAGAAGAATAGGGACCGTGACGGAAGCCATGCACGACGCCAGAGCGGGAGATGTCGTCGGACTGAGGGGCCCTTATGGCAACGGGTGGCCCGTCGAGAAGCTGAAGGGCAGAGATGTGGTGCTCGTGGCAGGGGGAATAGGCATGGCACCTCTGAGGCCGCTCATGCCGACTTCGAGGAACGGGATGGGCAAGTCCGGGAGCACGACCCTGTGCTATGGGGCACGCAATCCGTCCCTTCTGATGTACAGGTCTGAGTTTTCTGAGTGGACAGAGTCGGGCGCATCCGTAAGGTTGACAGTTGACCAAGGCGAGGCTGGTTGGGACGGCCGCGTCGGCGTGGTGACTTCTCTCCTCGATGACCTCGAAGTCGATAAGGTCAATGCGACTGCACTGATATGCGGCCCGCCAGTCATGATCAAGTTCACCACCAGGAAACTGGCCCAGCTGGGCTATGGACAGGACAACATCTACGCTTCGCTTGAGAGCATGATGAGGTGCGGAATAGGGAAGTGCGGGCACTGCCACTTCGGCGGCAAACACGTATGCTTGGATGGACCCGTGTTCTCGTACAGCGAGATGCTGGGCCTTCCCAAGGGGTTCGCTCCCATCTAGTGTGGGTTCAGTAGAACAGGAAGACCTCTACCTCATCCCCCTTCTCGACCGTGTCAATGTTCTCGGGGATGACCGTGTAGCCATCGGCATCCGCCATGCTCGTTATGGCAGAGGATTCCTTGAAGACCGGTTCCGCTTCGCCACCTCTGAGCCGCATGGTCATGAACACTTTCCTACCTAGGGTGGAGACTATCCTTCTTGAGAGCCTTGCCTTTACACTCGTCAGTCTTCTCTGGGGGAGCCTGGCCAGCTTCCTGATCATTGGCATCAAGAAAATGTAGGCATTGCTGAGGCAGGACGTGGGATGGCCGGGCATGCCGAGAAGGATCTTTCCGCCTATGACTGCGCATACTGTGGGCTTGCCGGGCTTTATCTGGACTCCGTGAAACAGCACCTCTCCCCTCTCGGACAGGACATCGTACATCAAATCCCGCTCTCCGACTGAGCTGCCCCCTGCGATCACGGTGAGGTCGTACCTTTGGTTCGCCTCTATTGCGCTGAGCAACCTGTTGCGTTCATCCGGGACGGCGTCGGAAACCACCGGGATTCCGCCGTTCTCCTCAACCACTGCAGCCAACGTGTGCGAATTGATGTCATAGATCTCTGCTTCCTCGATCGGCGATCCCACTTTCCTGATCTCAGCTCCGGTCGGGACTATCGCGATCCGAGGCTTCTGGAATACGTCCACCTTTGCCTTCCCCAGACTCGCCAGCACTCCGATCTTTGCTGGGGTCAATACGTCTCCTTTGTGGAGAGGGACGCTTCCCTGCCTCACATCCGAACCTTTCGCGGAGACGTTCTCGCCAGAGTACGCAGGCTTGTACAATGCGACTGTGCTTCCCTCCAAGTCCGTGTTCTCGTGCATCACCACTGCGTCTGCACCTTCAGGTATGAAACAGCCGGTCGAAACTAAGGTGCATTCTCCCGCACCCACTCCGACAGACGGGACTTGCCCGATCCTCACGGACCCGACCAGCTTGAGTCGAACAGGCTTGGACGTGGACGCTCTTACTGTGTCGCTTGCCCTCACAGCGTAGCCGTCCATTGCAGACCTGTCACGTCGCGGTACATCGATGTCGGCGATGATGTCTTCGAACAGAACCCTGCCAAGCGCTTCGGGCAGGTCGACCGTCTCCGCCCCGTCAACGGGGCGAATGTGCTCATCAATGATCCTCAGGGCCTCGTCAACCGAAATCAACCCTCTAAAGGTCCTCACGGGCGACTACCTCGTGGCTTCGTGAACCATGTGTCCTATTTCAGGGATTATGATCCTCTTGACCGCAAGCCTGATCGCCTCCGTTGACCCTGGGAGACACATGACCACTTTACCCCCTATGACGCCCGCTGTGGCCCTGCTCATCAGTGCTCCGGTCCCAATCTCCTTGTAGCTCATCATCCTAAACATCTCACCGAACCCATCCAGCCTCTTCTCCATGAGCGGGGACAAGGTGTCGACCGTGATGTCTCTCTTGCTGATCCCGGTTCCCCCTATTGTCAGTACCGCGTCTATGTCCGCCCTCTTCATCAGCCCGGAAAGGGCACTCGCGATGGCGTCCCTGTCGTTGCCTACGAGCAGCTGCTCGGCAACAGTGTGTCCCTTCTTTCTGAGGATATCGGCTGCAACTTCGCCGGATTCGTCCGTGTTCGGAGTCCTGGAATCACTGATCACCACAATGGCTACGGTGACCTTCTTCTTTGATCTCTCGAGATGCTCCTTGCGCCCCACTAGGAACCCTTCACCTTCCTCAGGACTCTGATGTTCTCTATTGCAGCGGTCGGGTACTGCCCCTTCTCGTCCTTTTCCAGTTCCTTTACCATGTCCCATATCGACAGCAGGGCGACGCTGACCCCGGTCAGGGCTTCCATCTCCACGCCCGTCTTCGACACCGAAGTTACTCTGCAGGTCGCCTTGATGTGGCCACGGCTGAGATCGAAGTCAACGCTCACCTGGGTTATCGGGATGACGTGACAGGCAGGTATCAGCTCAGGGGTCCTCTTCGCAGCCATGATCCCGGCGATACGCGATACCTCCAATGCGTCGCCTTTTCCCAAGCGTCCGCGTTTGATCGCTGCTATTGTCCCTGGCTTGAGTCGTATCCGCCCCTGCGCCACGGCTTCTCTTCTCACGTCTTTCTTGCCCGTGACATCCACCATGTCAAGTCCCTTCTGCCCACGCCCGGCCTTGCTCAAGTCCTAGGGCTCCTCCTTCACCCACCTGTCCCCAGATTGCGTGTGTTCCTTCTTCCAGAACGGGATGCTCTTCTTGAGCTCGTCGATGACCCAACGGCAGGCTTCGAAGGCCTGTTGCCTGTGGGGGGATGACACCGCTATGAATACGATATTATCGGTCGGCTTCAGGGCCCCAACTCGGTGGACGATGGTGACCTCAGCCACTCCGAAACGTTTCATGGCCTCTTCTCTCAGGTCGGTCATCTTCTTCAGGGCCATGTCCTCATATGATTCGACTGTCAGGGAGTTGACTTCCGAGTCTTCCACTATCCCCTTCACGGTCCCCAGGAAGGACACAACGGCGCCGGACTCTGGCCTCTTCATCTGCTGTATGAGTTGCTCCACCGAGAAATCGTCCTTCGTTATCGCGATCACGGCGTGCTCACCCTGCTTCCCTGAGAAACCATCCGACAGCTGGCCAACCGCAGCATCACTCCTTCCAGTACGGTTCCCTGCGCGCTATCGCCTCCTTGTAGCGCCCAGCAAGTTCATCAGAAGACGCACCTGAGCGCATCAGCCCAACAAGGTCTACGAGGTTGTCTGACCTCAAGAGGCATGGCTTAAGTCTCCCATCTGACGTGACCCTGAGCTTCGAGCACCGTAGGCAGAACGCTGGGTTATGCGTGGGCCTCACGATCTCTACAGCCGCATTCCTGCCGTTGTGTTTTATGAAATACTTGCGACGTTGCCCTCCCCGTGTGTCCTCAGAGCCGATAGCCTTGGCCCTGATCGACTCCTCAACAGGCGAAAGGTCCAAGTGGTAGGTGCGGAAGATTCCGCCGTCCGCCGGAATTGGTTGGAGCTCTATCAACTGCAGGGCACCTTTGAACGAACTCGTGAAGTCGATCATCCTTTCTATCTCATCCTGATTCACGCCTTTCAGGACCACCATATTCACCTTGACCGGAATCCCTTCTGATGAAGTCGCCCTGATCCCGTCCAAGACCTTGTCCATGAGGTCCACGCCACAGACTCTCGTGTACTTCTCAGAGATGAGCGTCGGAAGGTTCACGTTGACCCTAGCAAGCCCGGCCCGCTTGAGATCCTTCGAGAGACCGGACAGTAGAGTGCCGTTTGTCGTGATTGAGACCTCCTCGACCATTGCCGATGCTGCGCTGATAATCTGTGGTAGGTCCCGTCTCAGCAAGGGCTCGCCGCCCGTGATCTTCAGGCATCTGACACCGAAGGATCTCGCCAACTCTACCATATTCAGCAATTCATCTCTGCTAATCTCCTCTAGGGAGGGATCCCACTCCTTGTGACAGAAGAAACACTTCAAGTTGCACCTAGGAGTCACTGAGACGCGGAGCTCTGTGACGTCCCTTCCGTACTTGTCAAGCAACCTGAGTTGGGTTAGGGTCTTTCCCAGTTAAGCCTTTCCGACGACTCGAAGGACGATGATGCACATCATAGTTCCTTTCCCGGCGATTACGCTCCTTGAAAGCAATATATCCTAGCTGAAAATGTCGCTGTTACCTAGACAGGTCCCAAGATTCGTCTCAATCCCCCTTCTTGGTCATTTTTGACCAGCACCCCTAAAGCTCGGCGTAGGGATAACAGATTGTCGTGGTGGCTACCCCAAGATCCAGTGATTCTCTAAGATCTGCGCGCTGATTCGCCTGATCTCAATTACAAGACAGAATTCTTCGACAGTTTCCTTTTTCAGTCCTAAGTGAGAAATCCCTCGCTGATCCTGATGTTGGTCGGGCTGGTCTTGGCGGTGAGCTCGCTGCTGACGACGTCACCTCAGCCAAAGCAGCATCGAAGATCGAGAGGTCACCATGGGCTAGAACTGCGGTAGGTCGGTCATGCAATGGATGCCGCGTACAACTGAAGAGTCATAGACATTGGGAGGAAAGGATGACCGATGCCTTCTGGAGAAGAGAAGGACTCTGACGGGATCTTGAAACGCGCGGATGAACTGCTCAGGGAATTGAAGGCAGGAGGGTTGGCTGTATCCTCGCTCTTGATCAGTTTTAAGGAACTGGTGATGATGCTAAACTCAAAGGACCATATAGCGTGGGGTGACAACGAGATGGCAGGTTATGGCTCAGGCAAGGAAGTGCCCGACTACAGATTGATCAGAGCAAGATGCACGAATGAGGATTTCGAAACGATAGGCCTGCCACAGACCCCGGAAGAAGGCTTGCTGTTGGAAGCGCGCGCGCTCTTGTGGCAATCACCTCTGGCTATTCTCTAGAGACAACAACATACTACACTTCGATGTCGGGCGACGTCGCAGTTCGATTGGCGGAGGGCGTCTACGGCATAAGGGCAACTTCTCCGGTGAGTCTCTATGATACACAAGCTTCTGAGATTTCCACTTACACCGCTATATCGGTTCCAAGGACAACGACGGTTGAACTCTTCCTCCCGATATACGATGTCGTCGTCAGGTTGGTTCTACCTGCGGGATACTATGATACCGATCCCGCAACACTGCCTTGGACATGGATAGTTGGAGCCGATGTAGTAGTGGACGGTGTCGCTCTTGGAAAGACGGATTGGCAAGGCTATGTGACCATCAGAAGCGTTCCATCTGGAAGGTACGCTGTTAGCGCTGCACTCTATGGAATGGACATTAGCCCAACTCTACCTCTTGATGTGGCACAGACGGGAACGCAAGTACTCGAGGTTTCAAGAATGGCAAAGGTTTGGTTCAAAGCGACAACTGCGATGGGGCAAGGAATCGGGCTGCTGACATAACGATCAAAAATGGCGCTATGGCGATTCTCTCTGGCAAGACTGATGCCAATGGCCGGATGACTGCCTTCCTGCCCTACGGATCTTACGATGACATGGTATCGTACAAGGGGGATTGAATCAACGAAATCATTCTCTGTTGCAGGAGATATCGAGATACCGATTGCTGTTGGGGTATTCGTCGAGCTTTTCGGGCAAGCGCTCACATTCGCTGGTTTCCTTTTCTACGTCGTCGCGGCAATCATCGTATTGATTCTTGTGTCAGCGGCATATCTACGGTTTCGCCGAAAGAAGCAGCTCCCACCGCCACCTCCGCCACTTGAACGAGGTTCGGAAGGCCATTGAGCGAGGCTGAGCGTCAAGAATGAGGGCATCCTTGTTCGTTCTCGGTCTACTGCTCTTGATCGGCGGTGCCATCGTGTTCTACTATTCTGCGAATCGCATGGGCCAGCTCGTGACGCTCTGGGGATCTGTTGACCGGATATTCTCCAGCGATGCTGCATCTGAGTATGAGTTGTACAAGACACTTCAAGTCATCGGCCCGGGTATTGCGGTCTTCGGCCTGATACTCCTTTTGGCTGGTCTGGTCCTCAGCGAGAGCAAAAGCGCCCCACAGTATCAGCGTCCGCCACAGTACCATCCCCCGCCTGCTCCAATGTCCCCGCAGCCGCCTCAGCAGCAATACATCTGTCCATACTGCAATACCCCGCTCACTTTCATCAGTCAATATGAGCGTTGGTATTGCCCCAACTGCCAGAGATACCTCTAGCCCGAAAAGCCTAGAATCTGGGAGATTCAGTAATCGCTTACCTAAATTGCTATATAGCTAGATTTGCCAAAATCATTCGGATAGCAGATGGCAACCACAATCCAAGTCAAGAGAGAGCACGCAGGGGATACCAAGGATTTCGACAGCCTTCTCTATAAACTTGACGAGGAATACGACGGCAAGTGGGTCGCGATCCTCGAGAATGGAGATGTGATTGCTGACCAAGATCTGAGCCGGGTTCATGCCATGGCCGAGGAGAAATCGGTCCGCATCGGATTCCTGTTCCGTGCGCACAGAAGGGGACAGCTCTTTTTCCGTTAGGTCACTTTGCCTTCGGTGGAGTACAGGAAGAGGCCTGGAAGCCCCTACTTTGCCGCCCTACGGATAGAACTTGGAAGTGGAGAAGTGCTCACTCAAGCTAGGGCTCTTGTGGACACAGGAGCCACCAAGTGCGTGATACCAAGGGAAGACAACGAAAGGCTTCTGCACTTCAGCAAGGCTGGATGTGACGGCAAGGTCGACACGGCTCTGGGTGAGGCAAGCTATGATTGGGTCGTTGTTCCGAGGATGACTCTGATGATGAAGAGGGAAATCAACATCGGCCCGCTTTACGTCACATACGCCCTCGAAGAGACCGATCTGTCCCTAGACAATGTCGAGGCATGGTTAGGGGACGATTACATGATTGGCATGAACTTCATAGACAAGTTCGATGTGACCATGAGCAAAGCTGGAATCATGACTTTCAGAAGAGACTGACCTAAGTCCCCCAGATCTCCGAGATCTGTCTCTCAACGACCCAGACCTTCCTCGACTTGACCTTGCCTCATATCTTCTCAATCTCTGCCTTGGTCTACTCGAGCGTCTTGGCCTCGTTCACCTTCGTGTAGCATAGCTCCACCGCATCCTCAAAACCTCGCGTGTAGGGTCCGTCCAAGATCTGCACGATTATGCGCTCGGGACAGATAAGCCAAACGCAGGAAACTCACTAAGGGAGACAGGGCGCACAGAAAGTGTCTGAGAACCCAGTTGGGTGAAAGTGAAGAATCCGATAGCTCTAGAATCAGATTACCCGATGATGGAGGTTCACCGAAAGCCTATGATATCATCGCACTATTCAAGCCCAATGTCAGGAAGCAAGAGATCAGTCGTTCCTCCGCCACCAGGTCAGTCAGAACAGGCGAGATCGATAGTGGACTGGCAATCAACTGGAGGTACGACTTCTGGCGCTTTCCAAGCGAAACCCTACGAGATGGGCACGGTGATTGCTAGGACATGGCGATCCTCCTAACAACTATGATCAGGTGCTACTTCAAGTACTATGTGGGAACAATGTACCCTGCCTATGCTATGGAGGTTGCTGGGTCTTCATCAGTTGGGCACATGGCAGTAGTGATCCCCGTTTCAGCAGGCATGGTCGTGATACTGGACCCAGCTGGCAGATACATAACTGGCCTTGACCTTTTCTTGACGATGTGGCTGACTCCGCAACCTGTGGCCAGTGCCATGTCATCCTATTTCTCCCACTGGCGAAGCGGGGGCTACAACTTTGATCATGTTACAGAAATCTTTAACGAGAGTACCTTCCAAGAGTTCAATACTCTATCTGAATTCATCTCATGGATCAGCAGTTAATCGCGCTGTGTACTATACCCGGGCCGAAAATGTCGCTGTTACCTTTATAACAATGGGAGCTGGATTCCGATGGGTCCAATGAGAAGCAGTTCGGTCAGGCTGGCCCCGGCTGCCCTAGTGCGGAAAGCCGGGCCGGTGAGGATCTTCAACACACTGACCAGGAGGAAGGAAGTCATCAAGCCCTTGAAGGACAAGCGCCTGGGCATGTACGCTTGCGGCCTCACTGTCTATGACTTCGCTCACATTGGCAACCTCAGGACTTACGTGTTCGAAGATATTCTCAGAAGGGTGTTGGAGTTCAACGGGTTCAGGGTCAAGCACGTGATGAACATAACGGATGTGGGCCATCTCACTTCCGACGCAGACACGGGAGAGGACAAGATGGAAGTCGGAGCTCGCCGTGAGAGGAAGACAGCGTGGGAAATATCAGAGCATTACACCAAGCTGTTCCTGGAAGACGCAGCGAAGCTGAACTTAGAGAGGCCGCAGGTCATTCCGAAGGCGACGGAACACATCAATGAGATGATCAAGCTCATCACGCTCCTTGAGAAGAAGGGTTATACCTACGTCACGGATGATGGAGTCTACTTCGACACCTCCAAGTCGAAGGGATACGGCAAGCTGGCTCGCCTTGAACCCGAAGGAATGTTGCCTGGCGCCAGGGTTGAAGTTAACCCTCAGAAGAGGAACTCGAGCGACTTCGCGCTCTGGAAGTTCTCGCCGAGGAGAACGAAGCGGGACATGGAATGGGATTCCCCTTGGGGAATTGGCTTCCCTGGTTGGCACGTCGAGTGTTCGGCTATGTCCATGAAGTACTTGGGGAAGACCTTCGACATACATTGTGGGGGTATCGATCACATCCCGATCCACCACACGAATGAGATAGCCCAGTCGGAGGGTGCGACGGGGAAGAAGTTCGTGGATTACTGGGTGCACGCGGCTCATCTCATCGTGGATGGAAGCAGGATGGCGAAGTCTTCGGGCAACTTCTACACGCTCAACACAATCACCGACAAGGGGTACGACCCGATGTCGCTGAGGTTCCTCTACCTTCAGGCTCACTACAGGCGGGAGCTGAACTTCACGTATGAAGGTTTGGATGCCGCGCGGAATGCGATGAACGCCGTCAACGAGGTTGTCCGCAGGCTAGGTGAACACGATGGCGGGAAGAACAACGCTGCGATCAAGGGTTTGATACTGCAAACAGGGGCGAGATTCACGAAGGCGATGAACGATGATCTCAACACACCTGAGGCTCTTGCTGTCTTGTTCAGGTTCATCACTCAAGTAAACAGGCTCATGGACGAACGCCACATGAGCAGGTCCAACGCAAGGTTGGCTCTTGAGTTGATGCTCGTGCTTGACAGGGTGTTGGGACTGAACCTGAAACGATCTCTCGATAAGGAAGTGTTGCCCAAGCAAGTGAAGGAGCTGGTAAAGGAGAGGGAACAAGCCAGGAAGACCGGCGACTATGTGCGGGCAGATGCGATAAGGAACAGGCTGAGGGATGAATTTGGCATAGTTCTGGAGGACACACCCGAAGGGGTCAAGTGGAAGAAGAGGAGCTAGGTTCCTGTATCTTGATAAGGGAATGTGTTGAGGAGGACCTCGCCCAAGTCATGAAGCTTGAGGCGGAGTGCTTCAAGTTCCCGTATGATATGGAGACCTTCATCCACTTCCTGTCCTCCGACCGTTCGATCTTCCTGGTGTATGATCTTGACGGCTCGGTAGAGGGCTACATCATCTGCGATGCCCGCGAAATCGGCACGGGCATGGTCGTGTCAATTGCTGTCTCCTCGAAACACAGGCGTGCGGGTCTCGGATCTGCTCTGCTGAATGCTGCGATGTCGAAGATGCAGGGTCTAGTCTCAAAGCTCGTCCTTCAGGTGGCCAAGTCGAACGAAGGCGCAACAGAGTTCTACAAGCTTCATCAATTCACAGTGAAAGGCATTCTGCCACACTACTACCCAGATGGAGAGGACGCATACCTCATGGCGAGGGATATCTAGCAACAGCCATTTCTATCAGTAGTGTCAGGTACGGGTTGCCAGGTTTCTGGCCGCCTCCAGGGCGACCGATATCGCCTCGTCTTCCCCCTTCACCGCGAACTCGTCCGTGACTCTGCTCGCGAAGACAGCCAGAACCGCTCCCGATCTGAAGCCGTAGAGACTGGAGAGGACGAACAGGAGGCTTGACTCCATCTCAAAGCTCAAGACGCCCGCTGTCTGTAGGTCTGGGACCACCTTCTCGGTCCAACTCTGTTTGTAGTCCTTGAACCCCGGCCTGCCTTGACCTGTGTAGAATGAATCCGTGGAGGCAACGATGCCAACGTGATGCCTCAGTCCCAGATCCCTCGCTGACCTGACCAGAGCCCTGGTAACCTCGTGGTCTGCGACTGCGGGGTACTCCGGCATCACGTACTGCCTGGATGTGCCTTCCAGTCTCACAGCCCCGGTGGCGATGATCAGGTCGCCAACTCTAATCCCGGGCTGAAGAGCCCCTGTTGAACCGACCCTGATTAAGGTCTTCACGCCCACCCTGGCGAGTTCCTCAACAACTATCGCAGTGGACGGTGAGCCCATGCCAGAACAGACGGCTCCCACCTTGACATCTTTGTACGTGCCCTTGGCAGCAATGAGCCCCCTGTGCCTTGTCAGGATCTCACCATCTTCAAGCTGCGAAACGATCTTCTCAACCCTCTCGGGATCTCCGGGCATCAGAACGATCTCGGGTAGATCTCCTGGTTTGACCCTGACGTGGTACTGGTACCCGCCCTCTAGAGTGGGTCTCTTCGCTGAATCTATGCCCATTGTCTCCTATCTCTGGCGCAACACCATTTGCTTAAAGATGTTCTATTAACTCTTCGGCGCGTGGGGCTTAAGAGTGAGCTACCCTCATTCCATCGTGCGAGGTGGGAAGGCGGCAAAATGGTTTATGTCGATCCGCGGAGGACTTCCTCCACCTGCGCGATATGTGGTCGCGCGACGACCGAATGCGCAGGGAGGAGAGTCTGGTGTGCTCAGTGCCGCACGCTTGTGGATCGAGACGTGAACGGGGCTAGGACATCCTAGCGAGAGGGATGAGGTTCGTCCCAATCGCCCTGCTAGGTGAAGGGATGAAGCAGTCGAAAGATGCTGACTCGATGGCAGCGGAGTTGACTCAGAAGCGATGAGCTGAAGAGTTGACGGAACCCTTAAAACGTATCACGCCAGCAATGGGTCAACCCAGCGCCTCGCTTGCGTCAAAGAGGAACTCTAACGCCAGGGGCAGCCTTCTCCGCCAGGCGGTCCAGTTGTGTCCCTCGTTAGTCTGTACCATTTTTACATCGCAACCGCGGGATCTTAGCGCGGCGGCGATCTCCTTTGATGCATGGACGATGCTGCCCTGTCCCCTTGCGTTGGCTTCAAAGCTTCCGAAGTCCAGGTAGAAGCCTGGATGACCGTGCAGTCCGGTCAGGGAATCGATGACCGCTTCGTAGCCTTGTCCGGAGAAGTACCCGGACTGGGCCGCGGCCTTTCCGACTGTGCCTTGGTACGTCAGGGCTGTGAGAAAGCCGACCAATCCGGCGTGAGAAACGCCGAGGACGCAAGTCTCACCAGCGTCCGGGGTTAGCCCGATTTGGGCTTTGATGAAAGGGGCAAGCTCCTCCGCCAAGGCTCGGCAACAGGACCTAGGCAGTTCCTCTCCTAGCTGCCTTTCGCTCAGGTCGACGAGAGCACAGGCAAAAGGTCTGACCGCCCCAGACCGAACGCACTGTCCTATGATGGAATCTATCCTACCGTACTCCAGGTAGTCAGATCCGTCGAGCACCAAGAGTAGCGGCAAGTCCCTTGAATTCTGAGTAGGTCTGACGCGAACGTTCCAGGTGGATCCCAGCACCCTACTCCTGAGGCTCAGCTGCCGCGTCTCGCTGCGCTCTGTCGACACCTCGCACAGGGGTGCCGGTCCGATGTACCTCGGCATGGTCAGCACTGAGTTGCACCCGAACTTACCACAGACCGAATCCGGATTCATGGGATCCAATGACCACACACCATCGCACACGAACTTGTATTCTATCTTGGCATCGAGCGGGAGTTCCAGCTCAAGCCAGTGCACATCCGTTCCGGCGAGTTCCGGCATGGGATCAGAGCGGATATCCCAACCGTTGAAGTCGCCTGCCACACATATCGAGGATTTCACGGGCTCGCGATACAGGAAGAGCACTCTTTCTCCGACTATAATCGGGGACCGCTTACCATGTCTGCGCAGCAGCACGTTGAGCGCCCCAAATCTCCCTGCAGAGGAGGAGAGCCCGGCTATTGCCCGAAGGGTCTCCGGGAGGTTCTGGCGCCGCAATGGTACACCCGACAAGGCTGCCGATTGATCCTTTCCGAAGGCTACCTGAAGATCACGGGGAATGGAAGAACATCTCTGACAGCCCACATCGTCCTTGCCGGCCGTTCCGCCGGGAAATCCATTTAGGTCGACTCCCCGGGCCAAGTCCAGATGAGGCGCTCAGATAATCTCACTCTTGCCCTGGTGGCGGGCCTGTTCTTAATAGCGACCGCCGCGACGTTGTACCTGTCAATGCCCAAGGAGGAGCCGGTAGCCGACAATGGTGTCAACTTTACAGATATAGAGCTCTCAGAGTTCCGGGTCAAGTTCTTGGGCTGGGTAGTTGAGTACAACTCGTTCAGCGTTGTCGACTTCTCGAATCACGCCAACGCTTTCACTTGGGTTTCGCCCACGGGGCTTTACATAGACAAGGATTGCATACTCGGAGGAATCCCGGCCGGGGTACAGCAAGACGCAAAGAACGAAGGCGTCAGAGTATTGCCACTGGTCGCGAACAAGGACTTCAGCAGGTCAATCATCCACAGGGTGCTCTCTGACACCCAGGTCAGAGGCTCCGTCATAGATCAGCTCGATGGGTTTGTTGACCAAGGAAGCTACGACGGCATTAACATAGACTTTGAAGACGTGCCGGAGGAGGACAGAGACCGGCTGACTGAGTTCATGCGACTGCTGGTGGCCAGGCTCAGACCGAAGGGGAAGCTGGTCACGATAGATGTACCTGCGAAGACATCAGACACCACGATCGGCTGGGCCGGGCCGTTCGACTACAGGGCGCTGGGCGGAATCTGCGACCTTGTGATCATCATGGCGTACGACTACCACTGGTCGACAAGCGGCCCGGGTGCCGTATCCCCCCTTGACTGGTTTGAGGAAGTGGTCAGCTATTCTTCACAGGTGATCCCAGTCAGCAAACTTGTGATCGGCATACCATTCTATGGCTACGACTGGCCCTCAGGCGGAACCGCATCGGGGCTGAGCTTCCAGCAGGCCATCGACATCGCGGCACAGGCCAAGAGGCCCGTGAAGTTCAACAATGCATCCAGCGAGTACACCTTCACATACTCGAAAGATGGTGTCGGACACGAGGCCTGGTTCCAGGGAGCAAAGAGCACCGAACTGAGGCTGCGCGTTATGCAAAGGTACGGGCTCAATCAGGTGGCGGCCTGGTGCATCGGACTGGAAGACCCACGGACTTGGGAAGTGGTCGTTAGGGCGTAGTCAACTCTTCTGATTGTGACTGAGAGAACCAACGGACTGGCTTGGATTCGCGAAAAGCACATAAGGACGCAAAAGCCCTCCACAACGACCTGCCTCCGCACAGCCATGCGGCGGATGCGGTCAGAGAAGAGTGATCGTACCCGGTTGAAGCAAAGGACAGGAAGCCAACTCTCGGCGTTCCTCACGGAGCGAGCCTCGGGAGCCTTGAAGGAGAAGCTGCCTTTGACCGACGGATTCGAGGCGGTCAAGCCCACAAACAAGTATGAGACACTTAGAGGAAGACTGGACGGAAGCCTCATCATTGTTTACTCCACCGGAAAGGTGGTGTACGAGAGATCCGAGACCACCCGTCGGATCATAGAGGCTTCTGCATACGAAGCCACGAAGGATGAGGGGACAATCTTGGGCTCTGACGAGGCGGGGAAGGGTGAGGTGATCGGGCCAATGGTGGTCGGTGCTGCTTGCCTGAACCCTCGCCAAGCGGCGAAGTTGGTGTCATGGGGAGTGGCCGACAGCAAGATAGTGCCTGTTGACAGGATGCATGAGCTGGCCGAGCTCGTGATGGAAGAGAGTCTGGGCTTCAAGGTCGTCAGCATAACTCCCGCGGAGTTCAACTCGATGGTCGAGGACGCGAAGAAACAGGGCAGGAACCTGAACGACATACTGGCCGATGCGCACTCGGAGGCGATAAGGTCTGTCCTGCAGCAAGTGAGCGCACCCGCGATCAGAGTCGTTGTGGATGAGTTCGACAGCAGCAAGACGGGAAAGAGACTGAAGGTCATTGAGGGTGTGTCTGGGGACAGACGTGTCGAGTCTACACCACATGCGGAAGTCGTCCCGGCTGTCGCGGCAGCGAGCATCCTGGCCCGAAACGGCTATGTCAAGTGGATAGAGAAGAACTTGGAGGAATGGCAGATCTCGAGGCTCAAGAAGGGAAACATGGACATAGTCAAGCGAGCGTCAGACGTGCCGAGGATCTACAAGACCAGCTACCTAGAGATGATCCTGCGTTCCGGGTCGAAGAAGAAGAAACGCGGCGAGTAGTCTCAGACTAGAGGATTCGACCGAATAGTAAGAAATCACTATAGGAATTCTATATCTGCGGAAAGCAGCCATCAAACTGCTCTGTATTGGCCGAACGGAGGCGAATAGCGATAGTTGGGGGAGGCCCAGCCGGCATGGCAGCTGCCTCGCGAGCCAAGAGGCTCGACCCCCAAGCGCAGGTCACAGTGTTCGAGGCATCGAAGTACGTTTCCTACGGCATGTGCGGGATACCGTACTATATCTCCGGCTTGGTCAGCGACCTCTCCAAACTAATCGCTTACTCGCCAGAGCAGTTCAGAAAGGAGAGAGGGATAGACGTTCTCGCGCAGACGAGGGTAGTCTCAGTAGAAGCGGGAGCGCGCAGACTGAAGTTCGCAGGAACTGGAGGGGAAGGAGAACACGAATACGATGTGCTGATCCTCGCGACTGGTGCGAGGCCGTGGGTCCCAGGGATCGATGGCATTCTCCTGCCGGGCGTGCACTCTGTTAGACAGCTGGAGGATGCCGAGGCAATAAGGTCCAAGGCGCAGGAGGCAGAGAAGGTGGTGATAGTGGGAGCAGGCTATGCTGGACTTGAGCTGTCCGAGAGTTTCAGGACTCTGGGCAAGGATGTCACGGTCCTTGAGTTCCTGCCCCGCCCGATGGAGAACTTGGACCCCGACATGTCGGAGCTGGTGACACATGAGTTGGTTGCGAACGGTGTGAGAGTAGCCTTCAACACAAAGGTGACAGCAATTGAAGGCAAGGACTACGTGGAGCGGGTGTTGACCGAGGGAGAGTCCTACCCAGCGAACCTGGTCATAATGGCGACCGGAGTCAGGCCCGATGTGGACCTTGCAAGGATGATGGGCATCGAGATAGGCACCACAGGCGCGATCAAGGTCGATGACAGAATGCGAACGAGTGTTGGGGGAGTACTCGCTGCGGGGGACAGTGTGGAGGTCAAACACCTAGTGACTGGAAAGCCGGCATACATCCCTCTTGCCCAGACAGCAAACAAGATGGGTCTCGTCGCAGGCGCGAATGCAGTGGGCAAGGAGGCCAAGTTCCCGGGCGTCGTGGGTAGCGCCGTGGCCAAGGTGTTCGGCTTGGAGATCGGGAGGACAGGGCTGACTGCACTTGAAGCGAGCAGGTCGGGACTCCGTGCTCTAGGAGTCACGATCTCATCTGCAACTAGGGCTGACTACTACCCTGACCCAAAGAGGATCTGGGTCAGGCTCAACTTCGAGGAAGGATCGCAGAGACTGCTGGGAGGGCAGGTACTGGGGCAAGAGGGAGTATGGGGAAGGACATCGGTGCTGTCCATGGCGCTGCTCTCGAGATGCGCTCTCAGCGACCTGCTCTTCTCTGATATCCCGTATGCACCGCCTTTCGGTCCCGTCTGGGATCCGCTGGTGACAGCATCCAGAGTAGGTCTGAGGTAACGGCTTCCAGAAAGAACGGCCCGAGGGTTTCCCTCACGCTGGACCCCTTGGATTCAGTGCCTTCTTCACGGAGTACACGTACGGTATGGCAAAGTCTACGTTATCGCTCGACGATATCTTCCTGAATATCCTGGAGTTTATCTCATGGGAGGTCTTGGGACGTTCGGTCGCGTGCGTCATGTACCGTAGCCTCATCCACACTCCGTAGTCATAGAAATCTGACCTCACATACGGCTCAGTATTGGTTGCTTCGATTATGTCGCCGGTGACCTCCTTGGCAGAATCAACCAGTATCTTCTCGGCCTCGTCCCAGTTTGAGTCGTAGGTTATCCTGATTATGATCTCGTCGAGGATGTATGAGCTCTCCCTATCATTGCCTTTCGTATAGTCAATGATGACGTTCCCAAATAGGATCGCGTTGGGGACAAGCACCGTTCGACCAGACGGTTCCTCGGTTCCGACAGTTCCGCCGACTTGGTTCAGTTCGGTGTACATTATTCCGATGTCTATCACGTCTCCTATCAGGTTCCATGAAGGCAGGAATACCCTGTCTCCGATTCTGAAGGGACGTTTCAGAGTCACCATGACCCAGGCAGCCATTCCGGTCACGGGTTGCTGCAGGGACCAGCCCAAGAACAGTCCGGCAAAGCCTCCGAGCGCCGTAAGGAACAGCCCCAGTTCGAAGAACACTGATGTCACACCCAACGCCCAGATCGTTATTGCAACCGCTCGAACCAGTCCCATGAACATGTGAACGTCTGCTTCCCTGCCGCCGGTGCCCTGAACGGCTACGCTAAACGCCCTTCCTATCACCTTGTATGTGATGTAGACTAGCGCGGTTATCCCCGCCACCTTCAGCGTATGGTCTATCCAAACCGGAGGCACCCTTCCGATGAACTCAAGGGACACATCGAGGACGAAGGGATAGTACCAGTAGAAAATCGCGAATACTGCGATCAGTATCCCAATCGCGATAATCGCCAAGGTGGTCCTTCTCATGGAATATCGAGCTGTTTTATGCCTCTGATAAAAGGGTTCTCCCAGGAGGGCCTCGAAATGGCACTCCCCCAGCCGATCGACCTGCGGGAGCTGGGTTGATCCTACCCTCTCTCTTCTAACGTTTTCCTCAGCATCGGGTTCTGCCGTGAAATATCCGCAAGGGCGGTCTCGAAAGATTCATCCTTTGATAGCCCGTGCCTGACCACGGGCCCAGTTCTACCAACTTCGTCCCTTCTGGTCAGCACTCTGACCCTTTCATTCACGATTTCAACGGAGACTGACAGCACCTTCGCTACTTCGGACTCCCTCCCCAGTATGCTTGACTCTCTGTGTCCCCTGGCAGTGGGCTCTATCAGCATGAGCCTCTTGTCGACCCCCGGAGCGCGATCTCCCTTTGCCAGCCCTGCGGGCGTGAGACATCCACCAAACTTGTGAAACTCTGACTCGTTCTTGGTCATGCGAGTCAGTGGGAACGAGACCACCGTTCGCTCAACAGGATCAAGGAAGACGTAGGCCCTGGGCGAAGACATTGGGGTGGCTTGGACTATCAGGCGTCCATGTATGGCAAACCCTTCCCTCTCAAGCGCAAGTTCAACCCTGTAGGAAGACAACTGGGCTAGAACTACCACATCCACATCGCTTTCCTCGTTGACATCTCCCCTTGCCACGCTCCCGAGCACAACGATCTCCGATGACAACCCCCAGAGTGCGTTTGTGAGCTTCAGCGCGACGTCTCGTTTCTGTCTTAGGATTCCCCACTTCCCCTGTTCATACACGACCTCCTCCTGCGCCCCCTTCTCGCGCACCTTGCTCATCGCCTAGGAAGAGAAGCACTTACTATTATCGCCTTCGGACTGCTCGGCTGAACTCAGACGCGGGGACCCCGGGAACGTTGCACAGGTGCAGAACAGGATTGCCCTTTAATACCCATTGCACCATCTGAGTCGCCCAGTTGACTGAAGAGCAACGGGATCAGTTCGTGGTGACTCCCTGGGAGGTCGAGGGACAGGTAGACTACGACAGGCTCATGCGGAAATTCGGGACCCAGCCCATCACAGACGAACTGCTGAAGAGGCTCGAGAATGCCGCCGGGGGTTCGCACCATATGCTCAGAAGGAAGGTCTTCTTCTCGCACAGAGATCTCGACCTTGTCCTAGACGATGTCAAGTCCGGCAAGGGATTCTTCCTCTACACCGGTCGCGGGCCAACAGGCCCGATGCACATAGGTCACATACTCCCGCTGTACTTCTCAAAGTGGCTGCAGGACAGGTTCAAGGTCAACCTCTACGTGCAGGTGACTGATGACGAGAAGTTCCTGTACGAGAAGAGGGGGCTGACCCTCGACGACACCAGAAGGTGGGCATACGAGAACATCTTGGACATCATAGCCGTGGGTCTTGATCCGGACAGGACCTTCATCTTTCAGGACACCGAGTACATGGGCAACATCTACCCACTCGCCGTGAAGGTCGCCCAGAGGATCAACTTCAGCGTTACGAGGGCAGTCTTCGGATTCGATGAGCAGACAAACATAGGCATGATATTCTACCCCGCTGTGCAGGTGGTCCCCTCGCTCTTCGAGAAGAAGAGATGCCTCATCCCGGCGGCGATTGACCAAGACCCCTACTGGCGGGTCCAGAGGGATGTGGCTGAACCGCTCGGATACTACAAGACCGCAGCGATACACAGCAAGCTGATACCTCCTCTCACCGGGACTGAGGGAAAGATGAGTACCTCCAGACCGGAGGCGGCGATATACCTCAGTGACGACGATAGAACTGTGAGGGAGAAGATAGTGAAGTACGCCTTCTCCGGCGGGCAGCCGACCATCGAGCTTCACCGCAAGCTCGGAGGGAACCCTGATGTCGACGTGCCCTTCCAGTGGCTCTACATGTTCTTCGAGGAGGAGGACGCCAAGATCAAGGAAATGGAGTCTGAGTACAGGAGCGGAAGGCTGCTGACGGGTGATCTGAAGAAGATCTTGGCTGACAAGGTGTCGGACTTCCTGAACAAGCACAAGGAGAGGAGAATGAAATCACCGGAACTGGTGCAGACTTTCAAGAGGGACGGTAAGCTGGCCAAGAAGATGTGGGCCACAATCTACGAATAGGCAACACTTCAGAGATATCCACTGTGAGCCAATCCGGTACCACGTCTCAACTTGCCGAGCATATCTCCTTCGTCTGAGGTCTGATTGTTTACCGGCAGAAATGTTTGGCTTATTAACGAGCGACTTCGAGGTCGCGCAAGTCGGTTCCCTAGAATGAAGTATGCACTTGCTGAAGGTGAGGGTGTAGATTACTGGTTTCCCTCTCCGCCCATCAAAGGAGCATTCGAGTGGGACGGTTCCCTCGTGGGAAACAGGAACATCATCACCGCGGAAAGGGGAAGAGTGGCCAGCAAGGATAAGGCCCTCCACCGCAAGCCTGAGAAGTATCTGAGGATAAGGAATCTGGCTCAGAGGTTCGTCGAAGAGCGTCGGGGCGCCATCATGATACGCGATGCGGTCATACATGGCGTCAGGGTGAGGATGTTTACGAACAGCGGGCATCACTGCGACTTCTGGGTGCACAACTGGTTCTCCCCGGAGGAATGGAAGCAGGCCACGGGAAAGGAGACAGAGGAGAGACCCGTGGTGATCGTCTACGCGCTCACGGGGGTGGAGGGCGAGCAACCGGCCGCATACTACAACAGGGACGCGAGCGAGATCATCTTCTTCAACACTTCGTACTATGGGCAGCTCAAGAGCTGGACCCTCGGCGCGGTCGGCCGAGTGCTGGCCGAGGAATACGGCATTCACTCGATTCACGGAGCTTGCGTGGCCTTCAACGGCAGGGCAATACTCTACATCGCGCCAACCGGCACTGGCAAGTCCACCAACTCCTACGGGCTCATCTCGTATCCGGGTACTCGATTCCATTCCGACGACTGGGTGTACGTGCGACATGCCTACAAGAACAAGAAGGACGGGAAGTTCTACGTTCCGTTTGTGGTGAGATCCACGGATGGATCTGAGGTGAAGGGCTTCAGGGTCTTCCGTTGGATCAAGGAAGCGGGTTCTCAACGCCCCGATGCCGGCGTCGAAGCGCTCACGCTGAACGGCGACAGGGTCTCGCTCCGGCTGGGTGACCTAGACATCTCCGCTCCCCCGGCCTCGTTCGGGTACATCTCGGAGAAGGAATTCTATCTTAGGACCAACCTGGTGGAGAGCTTCCCGGCGGCGCTAGTCGAGATGATGAGGTGCGAGACGGAGAACTGCCCGGAGGCTACCGATGCGTTCCTCAGTCGCGCGTCAGTAATGTTGGACGAAGTCGTGTCGGAACTCCTCTCGTCTACTGACCCCGAGCTCGAGACGGTGATAAAGGACAAGGGGTGGGCCGAACTCAGGGAGAAGATCGCTAGGTTCGTTGCATTCGGGAACTCAAGAGCGATGTTCGACCAGTCACGCGCTTTCGCGAAGGACAAGGTGATACTGAACCCCATGGAGCCAGTCATGATTGACACGGTGATGTTGATCAAGAGGGACTTCAGAGAGGAGCACGTGCTGGAAAGCCTCTCGCTTGACAAGTTCATCGAGCGACTTCTGACAGGGGACACGCCTGACGGCAAGTGGGAGGTAGCGTACAATGACTATCGGGCGGTCGATGACGACGAGGAGAAGAAGTACCTCAAGGAGCTGTTCGAAAGGGCGAGTGAAAGCGGCCGGACCATATACGAGCAGTTCGTGCTAGACCGGGAGCGCCGCCCCTTTACGCTTGACCAAGAGTTCGAGCTGATGGAAGTCCTGCACGACTCTGCTCTCTGTTATGATCTGAACACCGTGCTCCAAGCTGCCGGGTACTCGAAGAGGGACTCGGTCGGAAGAACGATTCAACTGATCGTAGAGATCCTGAAGAACCGCCCAACAGACGTCAGGCTGGAGCTCGAGGAGCTCTCGTCCCTCCTCCGGGCCTTCTGATCTAGTGTTGGCCGATCGGGGGCCGATAAACTTATGTCCTGCCTGAGCACGCCAGCCCCAACATGGGTGACCGATCCATCTCTAGGACCTTGTACGCGATAAAGCTCCCGAGTGGTCAATCCATTTTCTGCCCGATGAAGGACAGGCCGGTCCTGACAAGCAAGTGTGTCAAGTGCGAGTGGAACTCGGACCACAGGCTCAGCCCGTTGCCGCCGGATGAGCTCAGAGGTGCGGGGTACGTGACCTGCCGTTACGGCAGCCAGTAGCCAACTCTTGTCTCAGAGTGACAGGATCACAGTCCTCAGGTCCTCTAAGGGGTAAACATGGCCAGCTACTATGAAGCTACCGATTATGTACTGGCTCTGCGCGTTTATGAAGTACAACGGTTTTGCCTTGTCGAACTTGTCTATTGCTGCTTGCTGACTGTTCAGTTCGAACACGTCCGTCCTGTCTATGTTGCTACCATCATATCTCGCAAAGCTGAACATCCAGTTTACTTCCACCCCGGTCACCGGAAGGCTGGTGAACTCCGTCAGGGAAACCCCGAGCAGGGGTGCCTCCAGCGTGGCCAAGTAGTAGGCCCGCTTCACGGCATCATCGTCGAACATGCGGGTTTCGTTCGCCGACATCGCGCCGAGGACCCGTTTCATCGGGCCTGTCGCCGTGGATTCCTCGAAGTAGACAAGTACACGATCAACCATCGCCATCAGGGCCCAGGTCTTGTTCGCTGTCCATACTCTGTAGGTCCGAAAGCCAGCTATCTCCTCCGTCGAGAGGGCACTTTGGTTGAGCAGGTCTGCTAGTCGGGTTGCAGCGTTATTGTCCATGCCTAGGACGTTCACAACTGCTCCCTGCTCGTCTTCGATATCGACGGCCCATTTGACCTCACCGGAGGTAACGTTGATCAGGGGACTGAGCAGCGATACCAACGCAACACCTCCAATCAGTTCCCTTCCACCCGACTTGGTCACAATCTCCGTGATGTTGAGCATCCTGAAATGAGCTACCCCGCTTGGTATGGACGACATGAAGTCAGCATACCTTAGTTCGATTGTGTCCGGGAACTGCTTGACTGCGGGTTTCTGCAGGTACCATGATAGGATCAGCGCACCTGCCAAGATTGCCAAGAAGGCAGTAACCGCGAAGACCCTGTCCCAGACTCCGGCTCGGGAGACTCCCTTCCATCTGGATCTCGCAAGAGCACGGATGGGCATGAGGAGGAGCACGGAGGGCAGATGGCCACTATTTAAGAGCAGGTGGTCAGGCGCTGCGATAACGGCTAAATCCAACCTCTCATGGCTGCGGTGGTGGGTCTTCAGAGCTTGGACCAGATGTGGCGCTCCCTTGCCGTACGACTTTCGATCGCCAGCTGTTTGAACCTCTCGGCGTCAGCGATTGCCGGCCTCTTCGGTCTTGAGTCCGTCGGCGTCTTCAGTGTGTTATGTATGATCGAGGGGGCCCTTCTGCTGATCGCGAGCGGGGGCTTGGATTTGGTCTCGTCCATCTTCGGCACGGAGGTCCGGAAGCTTCTGTCCAAGGGCAATCAGGATTACTCGGCCGATCGCCACAAGAAGGAGCAGAAGAGAGCAATGGGTCTGGTTCTGCTTGGCTTTTCCCTGCTAACGGAGGCCATAGTTGTGTCTCTGTTGTTCGGGGGGTGAAAAAACAAAACATCAGGGGGGAATTCCCCCCTGATTGTTGAATTCTACTCGGCCTTCTTCCTTGAGAGGTAGTAGCTCAAGACCGCGACGACCACAATCAGCCCGCCCAATCCCCACGTCAGGGTGTTCAGACTGCTAAGCTGAGATGACAGGGTGGCAAGCTGAGTCTGCAAGCTGGCTACTTGGGTCTTCAGGGTACTCACGTCATCCTTGATTGGTTGTAGGGTGGCTTCGATGGTCGTCACCGTGACGCTTATGCTGGGCGATGTCTGGGTAGCAGTCGCTCTCGGGAGTTCCGTCGCGTATGGGAAGTCAGGTCCAGTTGCCGTTCCGATGCGTGCTGTGACTGCTCCGACTCCTGGCAATGAGACTCTGAAGTAGAATGTGCCCGCTGCCAGTGGCGCATAGGAGAACGAGTAGAATCCACCCGTTGTTGTGATGCTCTGAGCCACGCTGGTCCATGTCGCGTTGTCGGTGCTCCGCTGTAGCAGCACGACGAATCCTTCCTCCTGTATCGCAAGAATGGGGTCGACTAGGAACCTGCCAGAGAAGGGTATAGACATTCCGAGCAAGAACGAGCCTGCCCCTCCCGGTGTGGTAGGCGGAGGAACGCCAGTCTTATAGCCCGCGGCGGCAAGCAATGCCTTTGCTTTGGTCGGGTCGTAGCTCCTCGCCACTATCGTGGCGTCGTAGCCCCAGTTCGTCGGCGCAACGTGAGTCGCGCCCGGATCGCCGTAACCTGCAAGCAGGTTGTCGATGATGAGTTCTCTCGGTATTAGGTAGTCGAGAGCTTGTCTTATGCACCTAGCAGCATATGCCGCCTTGGTCGGGTTCTGGATCCCAAGAGGTGTCGCCGTGCCTGTGCCAATGATTGGGTGCCTCATGTTGTACCCGAATTCCTGAATTCCGGTCCCCTTCAGTAGGTAAATCGCGGCCCAAGTCCCGAACGTGCCCGCGTTGACATCCTTCTGCAATTGATAGTTCTGGTCAAGTATGCCCACCTCACCGTTCTTGAGCGCCGCGATCGCAGCGTCCTTCGCGACAATGAACTTGATGTAGTAGTCCTCAATACCGAACATACCTGCGGCCTCTAGTGCTGTCTTGTTCCAGTAGTCCGGGTTCTTCTTCAGGTGTACGGTCTGGATGACGTCGTCGAAGGATACCCACTTGTAGGGTCCGGTGCCCATCGGTCCAGAGAACGTCACTCCGTTGGAAACATATGTGCCCGTCCCTGTGCTGAAGGGATGAAGCGACCAGTCTTCGAACGGGATACCCTCGAACACGTGCATCGGTATTATGGCCGGACTATCCGCCTCGGGGTGGAAGGTCGCGGCTGGCGTACTAAGCACGCCGAAGTTCGGGAGTACGATCTTCACGGTGTACTTGTCAACGGCTGTCATCGTGCCCTTTCTAACTCTGGTCGTGGTCGCATTGGTGGCTGGGTACCAACCCTCTCCGGTGTCGGGGTCGAACACGAGCCTCGTCTGTGTTCCGTTCTCCCATACGAATGTGACATCCTCTCCCACGTAGCCAGCTATGAAGCCCGCGTTGGCGGCTCCGGTGAGTGGGTTCAGGGCAGCCATGTATGAGAACAGTACGTCGTTGGCCGTGAACTCGATTCCGTCATGCCATTTCACGCCATGGCGCAGTGTGTATGTAAAGGTCCTGCCATCTGCTGATTTGGTGAAGCCAGTTGCCAACGCCGGGTTCATGTTCACGGCAACGTCAGGTATGAACAAACCCTCTATGATTGGGTTGAATATGACGGTGTCGTACCATGAGTTGGAGAGAGGAGGATTAAGGTTGACGATTTCGCCAGTCGTGCCGAACACAACGCTTTTCTTCGTTGTCTTAATGAACTGTGGGACCGGACCGACGTTGTCGTAGAGCCACTCGTATCCCTGGAAGTCAAGTTCGGGGTTGGCCACCATCGGTGCTGATGAGTAGAAGATGACTGACTTCGGCATGTCCTGGAATGCGACTTCCTGCCAGCTCTTGAACGCGGCCATGCCTGCGGCGGTATATCCCTGGCTCATGAATGTCTCGACAAGGGCATCAGCCGTGGCGTTGACCCACAGGTAGTAGTTGGATCCAGTTGGTGCGAGGTTCTTTCCGTAGTGTATCTGGAACATGCCTGCCAGAGGGAACAAGCCAGGAGTCCATCCTATGGCTTCGATGTCGTATCCGCCGTCATCGAAGGTCTTGCCCAGGTTGGCTGGGGGAGGATAGAGCACTCTGTCGAATATTGCGGTCCATGACAATGCGACATACCTCGCGTCTATGCCCACAGCTTGGTATGAGTTAACGGTGATCAGGGTCCACTGTCTCCTAAGCAGGTTCGCGGTCGAAGGAGCAATCAGGGTGACTTTGAAGAGGCTGGTAGTAGCCGCGGTTGCGAGGGGAACGAACGAAACGGCCAGAAAAGCACACGCAAGCAATGCCAGAAGGTATTTTTGTGTGTATTTCATTTCTTATCGAAAAGGGCCTTCTCCTCGTAAGTTATTTAAGTATTCCGCTATGCAGAAATACTTACAATAGTCCTGAGCGGGCAGAAATCCAAATACTTATATAGGATCTGGGTCGCGCGCCGAAATAGCGCTGGAATCTGATGGGCCTTCTGAAGTACGTGGCACGTAGGGTGCTTTTCATGATCCCAATGGCGATTGGGATATCGATCATAAGCTTCTTGGTGATGTATGCAGCGGGGGATCCGATAATGCTTGCCACTGCCGGACACCCCAACATAACAGAAGGGCAGAGGGAGGCCCTCCGCAGGTACTATGGACTTGATCAGCCAATCCCCATCCAGTATCTGAACTGGCTGAGCCACTTGCTCGTAGGCGATTTCGGAAAATCCCTGTATGGGGGTAGGCCGGTAAATCAACTGATAGGAAACTGGCTCTGGGAGACAGTCAAGTTGAACCTTATTGCCCTGATTCTGGCCCTTGCCATAGCGATCCCAGTCGGGATAAACTCAGCCCTGAAGCAATACTCAGCCGGTGACGCGGTTGTCACCACGGTCGCAATATTCGGGGTGTCAATGCCGGTCTTCTGGATCGGAGTCGTTGCCATCCTGATCTTTTCGTTCTGGCTCGGGTGGCTGCCCTCGGGAGGGGCATACGGTTTTCCTGAACTGTGGCCTCTGTTTGGTATCACGGATCCGACCGTGGATGCGATCGCGCATCTGATTCTTCCTGTCGCCGTGCTGACCTATGTCCAGCTGGCGCTCTACGTCAGGTTGACGAGGGCTCAGATGCTTGAAGTCCTGAGGCAGGACTACGTCTTGGCCGCGAAGGCTAGCGGCATTCCGAACAACATGGTGGTGTACAAGTACGCCCTGAAAAATGCCATCTCGCCAGTGATAACCTATACCGGACTAGCAATCGGCGGCATAGTCGGGGGTGCTCCCATGACCGAGACCACGTTCAACTGGCCGGGGCTGGGCCGACGGTTCGTGCAAGCGGCGACCATACTTGACTTCCCCGTGGTCATGGGAATCACGATGATAATAACCGTCATGATACTGATCGCCAATCTGATAGTTGACATCTCGTACGCCTTCGTGGATCCAAGGATAAGGGTGGAGTAGAAAGAGATGGCTTCTCCTTCAACTGTGGTCGACAGAGAGATTGAGATGGCAACCGAGGAAGAAGCCACTGGCAAGAAGATGAGAGGCGCAGGCCAGTGGAGCGTTGCCTGGAGGCGGTTCAGGAAGAACAAGGCAGCCCTGTTCGGGCTTGTGATGATCGCTTCGGTGTTTCTGGTGGCGATCTTCAGTAACTACATAGCCCCGTACCCCGGGAGACCTGATCCCGACGCCTTCAAGCCTCTCTACGACGGAGAAGCTGGTCAGCCGCCCTCTTGGAAGCATCCATTCGGCACAAGCACATTCGGAACTGATATCTTGAGTGAGGTTATACATGGCACAGTCTACACGCTCTACGTCTCGTTGTTCGCCACTGCGATAATCATGACACTCGCCTTGGCCGTCGGGGTGGCTGCGGGCTACATCGGGGGAAGAGTCGACGACATCCTCATGCGGGTAGCAGAGGCCTTCCTGGTTATTCCTGTTCTCCCTCTGATACTCGTCTTCGTACGCATATTCCAGATCGTTTTCGCTCAGACGAGTTTCACATTGCCGGTAGTAGGCTTCAGCGTTCCAATTGGTCTGACCATAGTCGTCGTGATTATCTCGCTGTTTGGCTGGGCAGGCGATGCCCGTGCGTTTAGGGGGGAGGTATTGCGGATAAGGGAGATGGAGTACATCCAGGCGGCAAAGTCAATAGGTGCCTCCTCAAGGAGGATAATGCTGTATCACGTCATCCCCAACATACTCTCCACGGTGACCGTGATTGCCACGCTGACGATGGCCACCATCATACTGACTGAGGCAGGAGTCAGTTTCCTCGGTTTCGGGGATCCTAACACTGTGACTTGGGGGTACTTGCTTAACGAGAACCTGAATGACCTCAGCGTAGCATGGTGGGCTGAGGTCTTTCCCGGCCTAGCCGTGTTCTGGAGCGTCTTGGGTTTCAACTTGCTGGGAGATGGGCTGGCAGACGCACTCAACCCGAGGCTGAGGGAGTAGGATGCAGCAAGACCACGATATTCTCAGAGTGGAAGACCTACAGACCTACTTCTTCACGGAGGCCGGAATAGTCAGAGCTGTAGACGACGTTTCCTTCACAGTGCGGAAAGGGGAGACGATGGGTCTCGTGGGTGAGACTGGCTCCGGAAAGACCGTCACGTCCTATTCCGTGATGAGGATAGTTCCAAGGCCTGGCAAGATAGTTGGTGGACGCGTCTACTACGGCGGTGAGGAAATCCTATCAAAGAGCGAGGAGGATATGCGAAAAGTGAGGGGGGATGAGATCGCCATGATATTTCAGGACCCCAACTCAAGCCTCAATCCGGTTTTCAGTATAGAAGAACAACTGACGGACATAATACTGAGTCACGACAGGGGTGTCAAAAAAGAGAAGGCTTTGGAGACGACGGTAAGGCTGTTGGAAAAGGTCGGAATGCCCGAACCGGAGACAAGGGTCCGCTGGTATCCTCATCAGTTCTCGGGGGGGATGAGACAGAGGGTAGCGATAGCAAGGGCCCTCCTATTGGAACCCAGTCTTCTCTTCGCTGATGAGCCGACCACGAACCTGGATGTCACGATACAGGCTCAGGTGTTGGAATTGCTGAAGTCGATAAAGAAGGAGACCGGAACATCTATGGTTCTGATAACTCACGACATGGGGATTGTGGCGGACATGACAAACAGGGTAACGGTTCTCTATGCAGGCAGGGTATCAGAGATCGCAGATACCAGCACGGTCTACAGGAGGCAGCTTCATCCGTACACTAGGGCCCTGCTTAGGGCGGTCCCCCGCGTTGATGAGAAGGTGGATCTGGAGTCCATCCCGGGGAATGTTCCGAATCTGATCCATCCGCCCACTGGCTGTAGGTTCCATCCCAGATGTAGGTACGTCACGGAAGTCTGCTCGGAGAAAGTACCTCCGCTCGAAGAGGCTGAGGAGGATCACTTCACCGCATGTCATCACTGGAGGGAGCTGTGATGGAAGGCGGGAACAACGGCGGAGATCTGCTGACGGTGAAGAACCTGGTGAAATACTTTCCGGTCTACAGCCCGGGCATACTGCTGAGGAGGCTCGTGGGCTACGTGCATGCGGTCGACGATATCGCATTCTCGGTTGGCAAAGGAGAGACGCTCGGGCTCGTGGGGGAAAGCGGCTGCGGCAAGACCACAACGGGCAAAGCGACCCTCCACTTGGAGTGGCCCACATCCGGCCATATCTTTTTCGAGGGAGAAGACGCCACGAAGATATTCGAGAACGGAGATTCAAGGAAGGTTCTCTCGATGAGAAGGAACATGCAGATGGTGTTCCAGAACCCATACGGCTCTCTTGACCCGAGGATGACCGTCTACGACATAGTGTCCGAGCCGTTCAGGATACACAACAATGTCCCCCGAAAGCAATGGGACGAAAGGGTGTACACATTGCTGAAGCTGGTCGGCCTTGAACCCTATCATGCCGAAAGGTACCCTCATGAGTTCAGCGGAGGCCAAAGGCAGAGGATAGGCATCGCGCGCGCCCTGGCAGTGGAGCCGAAGCTCATAGTGGCTGATGAGCCTGTGTCGTCCCTTGATGTCTCAGTGAGAGCCCAGATACTCAACCTCTTGATGGATCTTCAGAAGGAGGAGGACCTCTCCTTCCTGTATATTTCCCACGACCTATCGTCTGTGAGACAGATCAGCAGGAGGACTGCGGTCATGTACCTAGGGAAGATCGTGGAGACGGCATTGTCAGACGACATATTCTCGAAACCGCTTCACCCCTACACCATGGCGCTGCTATCAGCGATCCCAATACCCGATCCAGAGAAGCAAGTGATGAGGATAATACTCCCCGGCGAAGTGCCCAGCGCGATTGACCCGCCGAAGGGTTGCAGGTTCCACCCGAGATGCAGGTACGCTACAGACAAGTGTAGTGTGGAGGAGCCTGCGTTGAGAGAAGTCAGGAAGAACCACCAAGCGGCCTGCCACTACGCTGAAGATTTCCTTTAGGGGTCTAGTCCCCAGTCACAGTTCGCGCGTGCATCGGAGGTGAGGTGACCAACTTCGATCGAGTTGATCACGCGCCCAACCTATTGCCTTCAGACCGTGCAATCCCACAGGAAAGCGACAAGAGTTGGAACTACAACGGGAGGAGCTGGAGACGCGGCCTCTTCGCCGCCCAATCATCCGGCGTCATGAAAGCTTCTGCCCTCTCGAACTTACCCTCAAGGCCTCTGATCCTGCACAGTGAGCTGTAGTAGTCGATGTAGTTGAAACCCGAGTACTTCCCGCTGGTGAAGTCGTAGATGGCGATGGCATCAATGTAGCGCTTGAACGTCCCGCTCACGTCCACGTAGGCCTCGGGCACGAACCCTTGGGGATCCTCCCAGTTCTCAGGATGGAAGACCCCGCGCACCTTGTGCGGATCCTCTTTTCTTCTGACTGAATCTGACTGCGCATACACCAACCCTTCCGTCACGTTGAGATGCGTCATGATGTGGTCTGAATGATAGCTTCCTTTCCAGTGCGTGAGCACCAGGTCCGGTTTGTATTCCCTGACTAGGTCGCAGACCTTGAAACGCATTTCCTCATGATCGACGGGTTGACCCTCTTTGTAGCCCAGAAAGATGACCTTCTCAACGCCAAGTGCTTTCCCGACCTCAAAGGCTTGGCCCGTTCTCTTCTCGGAATACTCCTCAGCGGTCAGGCCCGGGGGACGCGCCCACGTCCCGGATGGCTTGAGCGCATGGACTATGACTACCCGGTCTCCTCTCTCTGCGTACTTGGCGATGACCCCGCCCGCAGTGATCTCCATGTCTCCGGCGTGGGCGCCGAACGCGACCACGCACAGCCTTCCACTTGTGCCCTTGCTCATTGGACTGACCACTCCCTCAGCACTTATGAAAGTTCGCCCGTCCCGGTTGCGCTACAGACTTTCGGATAGGGATATGAACCGGCGCATCTCCTTCAACCCATGCCTGAAGTAGAACGTTTGGTTCCGGCCTGCCGACCTCATAAACCACATGTTTTTCGCCCCCTTGGCTTGCATTGCCTCGAGGCACTTGTGGAACAACACAGCGCCTATGCCCTTGCTCCGCATGCTCTCAGCCACCGCAAAGGGCCCGAAGTGTTCGACAAATCCATCGATGCCCATCTGGCAATATCCTACTACACTGTCATCCTTCAGAGCTACCAGAAGATAGTCCAGATTCTTCGGATACCTTAGCATTGTCCCGCGCGGGTCGTTCTCCCATCCGGGCAACTCCCTCTTCAGAAACTGGATCAGATCTAACACGTGTTCTTCATCGAGCTGCTGGAAGACGAAACCTTCTTCGCGGAGCTTGGACTCCGAAGCCCTGATCTCATCTGGGATCCTGTAGTCCATGAGAGACCTTGACATCGCCATGGAGCTTTCGAACTCCTTGAACCCTTTCTTCGTGAAGAACTCAAGGGCGCTGGGATATGCGATGGGATCGACTCCGGGTGTGACAGCTCCCGGCCCCCAAGACACTGAGAGCTCCGTACCGCCCTTGTTCTTCACGGCACTGGAGAACGCATCGAACAAAGCTGTCCCGATTCCTCTTCTGCGGAGTCTCTCATCGACGAATATCGCATTCAGGTACCCCGTCTTTTCTTGCATCACTCCGAAGATGAAACTCACGATGTCTCCCCCCTCCTCAGCCACCAGACAGAGATCTGGGTCATACCATTGGTTCAGCACCACCTTTGACCGGAAGCTCTCACGTGACACCCTGTCCAGATAGAGGCAATCGTTCCACAGGTCGATGACTTTGAATACATCCTTCCCTTTGAAACCTCTGATGTTCAGAGTAGCGCACCCAGCGCCCGCTGGACTCGTATTCAGTTAAGCGTTGTGGCTCTCGCTGCCCCAGAGCGACGGAACGGAATCGGATCTGCTTTGGGCGGTTCCTTCACTTGAGTTCCTTTGTCATGATTGCGAACCTGCGCATTTCCTTCATTCCGTGTCTGGTGTAAAACGTGTAATTCCTGCCCCCTCCCCAGAGGAACCAAGCGTTCTTGGCCCCCTTCGACTGCATGAGCTTCAGACACTTGTGGAAGATGACCGCGCCTATCCCCTTGCTCCTCAGGTTCGCGGAGACCCCGAACGGGCCGAAGTGCTCCACCAAGCCATCTGAAGCGATCTGGCAGTACCCTACAATCTCGCCCGCCTTCAGTGCGATGATGAAGTAGTCCAGGTTCATCGGGTTGGCCTCCAACGTGATACGCGCGTCGTTGTCCCACGGATGGAACTCGTTCTTCAGGAACTGCAGCAGAGGAAGGACGTGCTCCCCGTCAAGCTGCTGGAAGGTGTAACCCTGCTTGAGGAACTGCTTCTCCAGCTCAATGACCTCGTCGGGAGTCTTGTAGTCCATGAGTGACCTGGACATTGCGACCGACTCCCTGTGAACCTCCTTGTAGCCGATCTTTGCGAAGAACTCAAGGGCGCCGGGATAGGCCACCCAGTCTACGCCAGGCAAAAGATACCTCGGACCACCGGAGAAGACGATCTTCTTGATGCCCTTCTTCCCTGCGGCGTCTGCCAGGGTCTGTAGAAGCTTGGTTCCTGTGCCCTTCCTGCGGTGACTCGATTCGACGAACAGGGCATTGATGCAGCATGTTTCTCCAGTCGGAACGCCAAACGCGAATCCGACGAGCTTTCCCTGGTCTTCTGCCACGAGGCATAGATCAGGGTCATAAGTGGGTTGCAGAACCACCCTGAAGCGGAACTGTTCAGGTGACACCTTGTCTGCGTACATCGAATCGTTCCAGAGTTCCACAATCCCTGCTGAGTCTTTTCCCTCGAATGGCCTCACGTTCATGGTGTTGTACTCGCGCCACAAGGGCTTCTCACACAATTAAGCGTTGTCCGAATCGAATCAGGCTTGAGGCCAGACGAGCAATGCTTTTTAGGGGAACATCACGACGGCCGCTAGGCTGGTTCGAAGTTTGTCAAAGCCACTGCAAATTGTGGTGCTGATCAAGGCGGTCCCGGACATAGAGCAAGTCAGGTTCGACGAGGCCACCGGTAGGATAGACAGGAGAAACGCCAAGCTTGAGCCGAACCCGTTCGATCTGAACGCTTTGGAAGTCGCGGTTCGCATCAAGGAAGGGCAGGGAGGGACAGTATCCGTCCTGAGCATGGGACCTCCTCAGGCCGACGAGGTGCTGAAGGATGCGATTGCCAGAGGAGCTGACAGAGCGATACTGATGACAGATGAGGCTTTCGCTGGAGCTGACACTTGGGCCACATCGAACACGCTGATGGGTGGAGTGAAGAGGCTGGGACAGTTCGACCTGATACTGGCTGGGGAGAAGACCGTTGATGGCGACACAGGACAGGTTGGCCCGGAACTCGCCGCTCTCTTGGATATTCCCTCTGAGTCCTACGTCGACTCAGTTGATCGGGTCGGCGACACGAACATCGTGGTGACATGCGACTATGGCACTCACCAGTACGCGAAGGAGGTGCCGTTCCCGTGCGTGATTTCCGTCACAAAGAACGTGGCAAGCCCGAGGTTGCCCAAGCTCTCCGACAAGATCAGGTCGAGGAAGGCGGCAGTTGAGGTCTGGAAGGCTACCGACATCGCCCAGTTCGTGGACAAGAGTAGCCTGGGAACGGTCGGATCCCCCACGCACGTCATCAAGATACGAACCACATCTGAATCCAAAAGGAACTGCAGAGTGCTGAACGGGGAACCGAGCGCAGTAGCCAAGGAGTTGGCGGACACTATTGAGGGCTGGCTTGCAGGAGGTAGGTGACGATGAGCGCTGCTTCGAAGGACATAATGGTGTATGCTGAGTTCTCCGCCGGTTCTCTCCATCCGGTGTCATTCGAGCTTCTGGGCAAGGCACAGGAATTGGCAGCAAAGGCATCCTCTAAGGTACTTGCGGTCATTGTGGGCAGCGGGCTGTCAGAGGCTACAAGAGAACTGGTGTTTCACGGGGCAGACACAGCATATGCTGTCGATCACCCATCCATGGACAGCTTCGATGCGAGGTTGTTCCAGCAGAACATAGTGTCAGTCGTGCGGGATGTGAAGCCTGGAGTGTTGCTGCTGGGTGCTACGCCGATCGGCAGATCCCTCGGGCCAAGAGTTGCTGCTGCGCTGGGTACGGGCATCACCGCTGACTGCACTGAACTGGACATGACCGCGGACGGCAAGCTGATCCAAGTGAGGCCTGCCTTCGCCGGCAACATTCTCGCTTCAATTCAGACATCGACCAGACCGCAGACGGCCACCGTCAGGTACAGGGTGATGAAACCGGGCACGCGTGACCCCACACGAAAAGGCGAGGTGATCTCGAAACAGACGGTAGCGACTGAACCGAGCAGCAAGATCCTATCCAGGGCCAGGTCAAAGAGGATGGACATCTCAACGGCCGAGGTCATTGTCTCGGTGGGGAGAGGACTGCTCAAGCCGGAGGACCTTGGCATGATCAGGAAGTTGGCTGAAGCTCTAGGAGCGGTGGTGGGGTCGAGCAGACCGCTGGTGGATGATGCGTGGACCGCAAAGGAACAGCAAGTTGGGTTCAGCGGCAACACTGTGAAACCTAGACTCTACATTGCCTGCGGCATCTCTGGCTCGCCCCAACATCTTGCTGGAATGAGGGACTCGGAACACATTGTGGCAATCAACAAGGATCCGAGCGCCCCGATCTTCAATGTCTCCGATGTGGGCGTGCAGATGGACATCTACGAAATCGTTCCGCTACTCGCGGAAGAACTTCAGAAACGGAAGAAGAGGGCCTGATGAAGAAGCTGGAAAGCAGGGGTGAGGACGCGACATTCCTGCTGATCGAGGCAATCCCTCCAAGGGATGCGTCGTTCATCCTGTGAGCGGGAGAATGCCCCGCGTAGTCTGCTCCGTCAGGAGGTTCACCAAGGGAAGGCGCTTTGCCTTTTGTCAGTTTCCTCGTGACTGTGCGTGGCGTCTCGAAGTCCCTAGACGCGACCTCTTAGAGGAGACTGGCGCCCCGCCGGGGCGCTGGCATTTCCTACCTGGAATCTTCATGATGCCTGCGTCCTGTTTCCAGTGGTGAGAATGGGAAAGTTGGAGTAGCGATGCTCGTTTTGCAGGGTCAAGTAATTGCAGGAGGAAGTGGCGAAAGAGCGGGAACATCGAGGCTCTCCCTGACAGAGAAACGAGCCAACCAAAGAGAGGACATTAGGGATTTAAGTCGGTTCCACCGAGAACCGGACCATGGGAACCACCTCGCCCACAACGGCGCTGAATGATCTCTCATCTATTGTCGGCAAACAGTATGTCCTTTCTGATCCAGAGATCATCAAGCCTTACTTGCTTGATGAGACAGCCCCTCCTGTCAGGCCGAAGCCGACAGAGGAGATAGTGGTTGTGAAACCGAGCAGCACCGAAGAGGTGTCCAAGATAATGAGGCTCGCAAACGAAAAAGGAATAGCGGTCTTTCCCAGGGGCAGTGGAACCGGACTCTGCGGAGGAGCAGTGCCGAGCAGACCAGGGATCGTGTTATCGATGGAGAGGATGACAAGGCTCGAAGTTGACCGCGACAACCTTCTGGCGATATGTGAGGCTGGTGTGACCCTCAAGGACTTGGCCAAGGCAGTTTCTGAGGCCGGTCTGGCCTTTCCGCCTCATCCAGGCGATGAGAGTGCCCAAGTCGGAGCCATGGTCGCCACCAACGCGGGAGGGTCGAGGGCCATCAAGCACGGAATCATGAGAGGTGCCACCAAGGGGCTTGAAGTGGTCCTAGCGGACGGGACGGTGCTGAAGCTGGGCTGGAAACTGCAGAAGGACAACACGGGATACAACCTGATGAACCTGTTCATCGGTAGCGAGGGCACGCTGGGGATCATCACGAAGGCTGCTATCAAACTCTCGCCACGCGCCAACGCGACAATCACGATGCTCGTACCGTACAATGACAGGTACGACGCGATCAAGACTGTGCCCGACATACTGACGGCCGGCATACTGCCGATGGCAATAGAGTACGTCCAGAGGAAGGAGATCAGCATTGTCGAGAAGCACCTGAACCTAGAGTGGCCTGCGAAGGAGGGCTCAGTGTTTCTTATGATAATCCTCGATGGAAACGAGGAAGAGGAGGTACTGAGCTCAGCTGAGAGGATCTCGGAGATATCGCAGAAGCACAACGGGCTGGAGCCGATAGTCGCTGAATCAGGAGGAGAACAGGAGAGGATCCTCACGATAAGGAGTAACATCTACACCGCGCTGAAGGGCGAGTCCTACGACATCCTCGACGTGTCGCTTCCTCCTCCGAAGATGGCAGACCTGATGGACCTCATCGACAGGATATCTGAAAAGTATGGGATCTACATCGCACTGTACGGGCACGCTGGAGACGGCAACCTTCACCCACAGTTGATGCTGAAGGAAGGAGTCGAACCGGTGACGTACGAGAAGGCGAAGGACGAGATATACGCAAGGGCGACCGAGATGGGAGGCGCCATCACAGCCGAGCACGGAGTCGGCAGGATCCGAGGGAAGTTCCTGCACTATTATCTTTCGGACAGGCATATGCAGCTGATGGCGGGCATAAGGAGGGTCTTCGATCCCAAAGGCATATTGAACCCAGACGTGGCACAGTTCCGGTAGAGTTGTCTCCGAAATCCTCCTCAAGGAAGAAGGCGCCCATATTCGTGGTCCACAAGCACGCAGCGACCCACCTGCACTACGACCTCCGCCTCGAAATGGACGGTGTGCTGAAGAGCTGGGCAGTGCCAAAGGAGCCCCCGCTCAAGCCGGGCACGAAGAGATTAGCCATAATGGTCGAGGATCACCCGTTGGACTACGCCGACTTCGAGGGAGTGATAGAGGAAGGATACGGCGCGGGGACGGTTGAGATCTGGGACAAAGGCAGCTATGACCTGACCGAGAGAAGCAATGACAGGATCGAAGTGAACTTCGTGGGATCCAAGTTGAAAGGGCGATACCTGCTGGTCAAATTCAGGAAAGCCGGAGAGAACGATTGGCTCTTCTTTAGGGCGAAGTAGAACCCAGTGAGTGAACGTCGGTGGGCCCTGCATGCCCCCTCGACTTGGAACGTATTTATACCACACTATGCCATCTTATGCCATGCAGAGGCAGAAGTACGTCTACCCTGTCACCCTTGGTCCTGAAGAACTGAAGGCATTGGCGGCGATAGAGACGAAGCTTGGGTGTTCTAGGGCACAAGCCATCAGACAGGCGATTCGGAGCTATGTCGAGGATGTAAGAGGGCTTGAGGTAATCAAGCTCAGACGCCTGTCGAAGAATAGGGCGAGGGAAGAGATCCTTAGGTACTTGAAGAACCACGACCATGCTTGGTCCGACGAAATCGCCGACGCCCTCAGGATAGATGTCCGTCTTGCGTCTGAGACCCTTGAGGAGCTCTGGAGGGAGGAGAAGATTGAGCCAATCTCCTAGCAGGTTGGAAGGCGAGAAACTCAGATGCGTGGGCAGGTACGTTTCGAAGCCTCGGCTGATTCATTACACGCATAGCCACAGAGCCATGTCAGTGGACATCGAGGGTTTTCCTGCAGTGTGTGTGGTCATCAGAGAATGGAGAATCAGACCGTAGTCAGAACTCGTCAATTGCCCAGTTCCTCGTGGGCACAATTGGTTCAGACAGTGGTGCATCATCTAGCGTGACCATACTCGAACAATCTCTCCAGTTTCTGAACTCACGCCGGACAACCGTTGAAATGCTTAACAGTTGTATTTCGTGTGGTTAGTGTCCCATGTTGAATCCCAAACTGGTGGGGATGATCCCTGCAGTCCTATCACCAATGAACGGGGACTATGATCTGGACCTGACGACGTTTGGAAGGTGCTTGAAATGGATTCCGGGTTCGCGGGAGGGAATCCTCAACATGAGTTGGGTGTGAAACACATGGACAGGGCTGATCCCGCCATCCGTTGGCTTCTGGAATCGAAAGATCCATCGGTCCGATACTTCACGCTCGTCGATCTGCTGGGCGGACCAACTGACTCACGCGGAGTCATGACAGCCCGGGGCGCCATGGTCCAAACGAGATGCTCACCCTGAACGCGCTCCGCGTACTCAAAGCAGCGGGTAGGATCAACTGACGACAAGCAGCTGATGTGTCACTGACAATAGTCTTTAAACCCCGGCACGATGCTCGTTTTCTAGATATGAGCGAGAGGATCAGCTTCGACCCATCAGAGCTCTATTCCAGACAGACCGTCATGAAGGAAATCGGAGAGGAGGGCCAGCGTCGTCTTGTGTCTTCACGGGTGGCGGTCGTCGGTATCGGAGGGCTCGGAAGCACCTCCTCTATGTACTTGGCCCTTGCTGGTGTTGGATTCCTACGTCTCATCGATCAGGACACTGTCGAGGTTCATAACCTGCACAGACAGAGCCTGTTCTCAGTCGATGATCTGAGGAAGCCGAAGGCAGAGGCCGCGGCTGACCGCATTCACTTCATCGCTCCTCAAGTCGAAGTGGAACCGGTGGCCGACAACCTCAGGGACTCAAACGCTGACGGGTTGCTTCGAGATGTCGATGTCATAGTGGATGGGCTTGACAACATGAGGACCAGGTACATCTTGAACTCGGCGTCCGTCAGGATGAGGAAACCGTATGTCTACGGTGCGGCGATAGCGATGGAGGGTAATGTCTCTGTGTTCCAGCCGCCCGAGACACCCTGCCTCAGATGCATAACGCCTGGCGTGAGAGACGCAACGCTCCCTACGTGTGAGACGAGAGGCGTACTGGGTCCGGTTCCAGGCGCAATAGGCGCTGTCCAAGCGGTTGAAACGATCAAGCTGCTGGTTGGCATCGAAGGGGTTCTGAAGGGGAGGCTCCTGACATGCGACTTCAAGAACGTTGACTTCTACACAATTCAGGTCGCGAAGAGACCGGACTGTGAAGTCTGCGGATCCGGTACTCGGAGGAGAAGCGAAACGGAGAGGCTGACTTGGTTGTGCGGATCGGACACGGTGAATGTCAATCCATCGAGGCCAATGAAGATCGACCTAGCAAGAGCGGCCGACACTATCTCCACGAAGTTCAAGGTACTAGTGAAGTCACCGATGGTCTTGGTCCTTCAGCTTGGAGACGGGATCGAGGTGAGCATCTTCCAGCAGGGCAGGATGCTTGTCAAGAACGTCAAGAGCGAGGAGAGGGCGCTTGAGGTTTACAGCGACCTGATAGGCCTCATATCACGATGAGCTACGCACGAATTCGTCGATATCGCTGACAAGAGACGGCTTCTTGCCGTGTGTTACCTTCTCCGCAGTCTCGCTGAAGACCCGTATGTCTTCGAGACAGGTGAGAACGTTGAGTTCTACCTGAACCTTCTTGCTCTCGCCAGGCTTCAGAATCTCAAGTGTGTTCCATTTTCTTTCCTTGGCCCTGCCCATAACAAGGCAATTCGAGGGTTCCATTCCGACCACGTACTCGCCCTCGCCTGTCATCTTCCACTCGATCAGCCGCCTCAGCTGGTCCTTCCTGAACTTCAACGAAACTCCTATGCCCTTTCCTCCGTCGAACTTTTCATTGACTATGCCCACGTATGCATATCCTTCCGTGTCGACCGCAACGTCATGGAAGTACACCTTCTCGCGAAAGGCGCGCTCTGGAGGACCGAACCTGTCGAACTCCCCGTGCCTGTCCCAAGCGGCCTCGTCGCGGGGGACATACCGAGTGGAGGTTGACACCAGCCTTGACCCTTCGTCCAACACCGGGAAGCCGATGTTGAAGTGGTAGAGTATCATAAGTGGACTCTCATTCCACCCCTCGTTGGTGATGGTATCTTCGATCATCATCTTGTTGCTGCCCAGTTCGGTCTCGATCTTGCGGGTCAGAACAACGTTAGGACCGAACACCCTTGCCTCTCTGACCCTGCCCTCAACTCTGATGACGTACCTGTCGCCCACCCACTCCCCTGTCGCATTCACCGTCTCCGCAGGCAGGAAGGCCCCTCTTCCGTGTAGCCCAAGCTCAGCACCCTCGTCGGTGCAGGCGGCACCCGCCCATGTCAAGCCACAGGTTGTCAGCAGACCTCCAAAGAACCCTCTCAACCATTCGGCTCCCCTCGGGTCGTAGTAGCTCGGCCCGACATCGCCCGTTTGACTCTTCCATCCTATGGCTGCTCCTCTGTACTCGGCATCTGAGATACTAATGCCCCTGTCGAGCAGCACGGAGAACCCGAAGCCGGTTCCAGTTCTCACCTGCGCCACTCGAACTCCTGTCTCAAGGCCCTGATCCAGCTTGACCAGGCGGACCCCTCCAACTTGCTCGATTCTTCCGACGAACCTCAGAATGTCGCTGCCACGCTCTCTGCCATAGAGTTTGACCAATCTTTGTCGCGTCGACAGAATCGGGCTTTGGTGATATAACGCTTGAGATGGTTGGACGGGAGTGCTACCTTACTCCTCCGCCACCACCACCGAAGCCGCCACCCCCTCCGAACCCTCCTCCGACATGGCCGCCGCCGAATCCGCCGCGGCCTCCGGTGCTCGGCATGCTCCAGATCATTATGGGGTGGAACATGATCGGCATCCTCGGAACCATGTCCACCTCTGTCAGCGGCACGTTGAGATCCTTCATCACCCGGGATACTGTATTCCCAACCCCGAGTGCCGTGCCGTACACAAGCCACTCACCCCACATCGACAGATCGGCAGGAGCGTACTTCCTCATGAGAGCGAGGTCAGAGAGGAACCTCCTGAACGAATCCCATTCGATCTTCTCTTGGTAGGTGTCTCCCTTCCACCTTCCGAACAACGCGCTCGGAGAGAGGATTGCGATCAATGCCTGCACGAACAACACGCCCGAAGTCAGGGCAGCCGCCCAGGCCAAGTACGAGACCACATCCACAGCAGACGCCAGAACAAGGGACGCGAAGAAGATGATCACTGGAATCGCCGCGAAGGGAACGAGCTTGCTGGTCCCCTTCTCTATGAACTGGTCAGCGATCTCAGGGTCTGCCTGGGAGGTCAGGTAGAGGAAGTCGCTCTGGATCCTGATCAGCGAGGTGTACTGCTTGGTCGTGCTGAGGTTCTTGACGTGCCGGCCTATGGAATCGGTCCTCACCACTCCTCCCTCCGCGAGAGACTGCAAGAACCCCAATGCCCTGCGCTCGTAGGGATCTCCGTACTCCGGATCGATGATCTGAATGGCCAAGCCTTTGTCTTCTTGGGTTATCTTGATCTTGTTCTTCATGTGGAGATCCAGCAGCGTGGCGTAGAACCCGTCCTGGTCGAAGTCCATTGCATCGTCTTTGAACACCAAGTCCACCAGCCACGGTTTCCTTTCCTTGTTCGGAACGAAGCTGAGGTACTCTGGGATGATGTAGGGCGTCTCCCTGCCGTATAGGTAGTAGATCACCAAGAAGAGAAGGGGATAGGTCACGACGAGTACCTCGGCCAAGTCCCTGAGCAATACCGCGCCGTAGTACTGGGCCGAGTAGATCCAGTTGGCCTGTCCCGTCGGAGTGCTCACATCACTCGTCTGAGTCTTGAACGCGTCCATCACGTTGAGAATGTCCTTGCTGAGCAACATCTCAACTTCGAGGAGTTCGTTCGTCACAGCGCTGCCCTGAAGCGTTATCGTGTTGCCGATGCGAGTCACATGCATTAGGGGAGGGTGCGGGTAGAGGGTTTGAATGTAGTTCGCGTTCTGGATTGTAATCGTCACACTACTATAGGCTATGTGCGTGCTCGCCAGCTTCAGGTTGAGGTGAACCAAGTTCGCGTCATACTGGACAGGCGGATGCAGGTAGAAGACGTAGTGGACATTGTACGTGCCCGCATCCAACCTGCTGGGCTTGTAGCAGCCAACTTCGTTTGGCTCGGCCAGCGACATTATCGCACTCAACACTCCGCGATCTTGGTCATACGGCGGGCTGACCCATATGCTCCCGTCGTAGCCCTTGGCGTAGGCTATCGTGCCTGGTGGAGCAGTAATGCTGACGAGGGAGATGTGCGGCTGGTTGAGATCAGTGAGTGTCAGCACATCGTCCCACGACCTGTACATCATGCGGTACTGGCCGGATACCTTGATGTCATACACGAAGTCCTCAACCAGCGTCCCGTTGGCGTACCAGGTCGCGTGGTACTGGTCTACAACGAAGTCGGTCTGGTCGAGCATTGGCAGAACGTACATGGCCAACGCTAGCCCGATCAGCCCCACCAGGGCGACCGCGCTGAGTACCACGGCGAGCTGCCTTGTCTCCGCCAAGGGCCACTACCCTAGAATTCTATCTTGGGCGGTTGCGAGATCGCTTCCTCGAATTGCAGGTACTCCAGCTTGAGGAGACCAGTCAGCCCGGCCACGAACTTCGACGGGATGGTGTCCATCATGGTGTTGAACTGTTGGACGATGTTGTTGAAGGTGTATCTGTGTCTGGCGATCTCGTCCTCTATTCCCTTGACGGAGTCCATCAGCGACACCACGGTCGTCTGCGTCTTCAGGTCCGGGTAGGCCTCAGCCACAGCGAGTATGTTGCCGAAGAGTCTCCTAGATTCCCTGTCTATTTCACCGAGGGCCTGCGGGCCCGCTTGCATCACACCAGCTCTCATGCTCGTGACTTTCTCGAGTGTCTCCTTCTCGAACTTGGCATAACTCTTCACGGCGCCCAGCAGCTGGTCGATCTGATCGAGCCTCTTCTTCATGGCAACTCTTATCTGACCCAGAGCAGCATCGGCAGAGTTCTTGAGGCTGAAGAACCTGTTGTAAGTCGATATGAACCAAAGGATAATCGCTACTATGACTACGGCTATTACACCTATCACTCCCAGCGTGATTGGATCCATTCCTTGTTCTCGCGCACATAGTCGCTTATGCTGCTCTTAAGTCTTAGCGAGCAGCGTTTCGTGCCCAGCGCGACCGTCGCGGTCACCCTGAGAGTTCGTTTGGGAATGATTTCCCGCGACGGGCAGACGTAAGCGGTTGCTCTCATGCATAGCGAGGAGCCTCTTCGCGGCCCACAGAGAGGAGATGGGCAGTTACCTGCTTCCTGTTCTCACTGGGGGCCCGTCCACTGACAAGAGCACAAAACAGGCAGGTGTCCGTTCATAGTCCGTTTCAGTTTTCACGATATTCCGTTACGGCGTTGTTGATTTGGCCGCCGTTCTGAATGGAGTGGCGCTATGTTTAATTACGCCAACTCCGGGGGCACTGACATGGCAAATACAAGGAAGTCGCAAAAAAGGGAGGGAATTGCAGGAATCAAAATCTACCTGAATGGCCGAGTAATTTCGCTGTCTGAGGCCGTCAAGAAGATCGAGATTCCGCTCACCAAGACCTCTAGGGAACTCCTTTCAGCGTTGGTCAAGGAAGGGGAGCCGGTATCGCCGAAGCACCTCGCATCTGAGCTGAAGCGAACGCAGACCACGATCTACAGGTCCATAAAGAACCTCGAAGGCCGACACCTAGTTCTGAAGATACGCCGCGGCCTAGTAGCCCTCACAGAGGACGGCTACAAGACCGTCAAGAAACTGAACAAGAAAAAATAAGCAGCTCTCCCAAGGAGTCAGCGGCAGCCAGTAGCACGTTCATTACGTTATGCGGCTGCTTGTTCAATGACATCTGAACTGGTCCGTCCTAGGCAGGTGGCAGAACTCCGTTCACTTGCCGATAAGAGAGCGGCATGCCAGCCTGACAGACATTTCGCTACCGTACCTGGGTGTCCAGCCCAGCGACTTCAGTTTGCCCACGTCTAGCCTCATGTACTTCACGTCTCCCTTCCATCCCCGACCGCCGTCTATCCCGCCTGTGAACTTGTAGGCAACTCCGACCAACCCCATCTCCTGCACGACGATGTCGGCTATCCTCTTCACGTCGATGTCATCGTCCGATCCCACGTTGTACACCTCGAACCTTGAGCCGGTCTGTTTCCAGCACTGGACAGTTCCTGCCACAGCATCGTCTATGTGGAGGTAGGACTTCCTCTGGCTGCCGTCGCCTAGGATCTCCAACTCCCTCGGGTTCGCCTTCAGTTTCTCAGCAAAGTCGTAGATGACGCCGTGGTTCTGTTTGAGACCCACCACGTTCGCGTACCTGAGAATCACTCCATTCAAGCCGTACGACGCGCAGTATGCGGAGATGAGCGACTCGCTCGCGAGCTTCGCTGCGCCATAGACTGAGATCGGCTTCAGGGGAGAATAGGTCTCCGATGTCGGGATGACTGACGCGTCGCCGTAGACCGTCGACGAGGAAGCGAACACAATGGTCTCTCCGTGGTTCCTCCTCATCGCTTCAAGTATGTTGAAGGTACCCCTTATGTTCGTCTCGAAGTGCACGGCCGGGTCTCCGAGCCTGACCTCCGGATTGGCAGCCAGGTGGAAGATCGTTCCGCACCCCTTGAACGCCTTGTCCAGACCCTCCGACATGGTCACATCCCACTCTGCGACTTGGATCTTGCCCTCCGCCTCCAAGTCTGCTACGTTCTCGCGCTTGCCCGAGCTGAAGTTGTCAAGGACGATGACCTTGTGTCCTTCTGCAACGAGTCGCCGGACAAGGTGTGACCCGATGAACCCAGCCCCTCCTGTGACTAGTATGGTGTCTTCTGGCATTCAGGACTTGAACCAGGCGTGAGCCTATAACGTTTGACCTCGGGCTTCGCTACTTGGGCCACTCCTCTCTTCTCAGTGGCCTCGGTTCTTGGTCGACGGCCCGCCCGAGCTCCTGAAGCAACTGCTTCTGGCTTTCGTTCAGGTTCGTCGGAGTCCTGACCGCCACCCTCACAAGCAGGTTGCCCCTGCCGCGGCCCTTGAGCCTCGGCATGCCCTTGCCCTTCAGCGTGATAGTGTAGCCGTTCTGCGCGCCCGGCGGTATCCTGAGCGTCTCTACGCCATCAAGAGTCTGCAGTCGCGCGGTCGTGCCGAGCGCGGCCTGAGATACTGAGATTGATATTTGACAGACGAGGTCGTCTCCCGCCCTCTGGAAGATGGGGTGCTGGGCCACCCGGATGTAAACGTACGCGTCGCCAGGTGAGCCCCCGCGGCCTCCTATGTCTCCCTGACCGGGCAGCCTCAGGCTCATTCCGTCGTCCACGCCGGGCGGAACCTCAACCGTTATTCTTCTCGTGTTCCGGACCGAGCCCGATCCCCTGCACGCGGGACATGGCTCGGCTAGTCTCCCCGAGCCGCCACACCTGTCACACGGCAGTATCTGCATGAAGCGGCCGAACCCGATGCTCCGCTCGTACCTTATCTGACCCGACCCTCTGCACTTAGGGCACGTCTGAGGCCTAGTGCCAGCCTTCACTCCAGAGCCGCCGCACTCCCCGCACGGCTCAAGCCTGCTCACCGAGATCTTGGACCTCATGCCTGTCTTGGCCTGCTCCAAGGTGAGGCTCAGCTCCGCCATCAGGTTGCGTCCCCCCGTGGGGCCAGGCGCTGCCCTGCCGAACCCGAACATCCTTTCGAGGAGATCGCCGAATGGGCTGAAGCCGAAGTCCCTGAATATCTCGTCGAAGTCCGTGCCCCGGAATATGTCCTCTGTGGTGTATTTCTGGCCTATGCCCGCTCTGCCGAGGGAGTCGAATTGGGTTCGCTTCTCGTCGTCGGAGAGGATCGCGTACGCCTCTGATATCTCCTTGAACTTCGCCTCAGCATCCGGGGACTTGTTTCGATCCGGGTGATACTGGAACGCAAGCTTGCGGTAGGCATTCCTGATCTCCTCCTTCGAGGCGTTCCTGCTCACCCCGAGGATCTCGTAGTAGTCCCTCTCCGACATGCCCGTCTCTTCAGGGGGTGGGACTACTTCTTATCTTCTTCAACCTTGTAGTCGGCGTCGACGACCTTGTCTCCGCCGGATTCCTCGCTGGGTCCTTCCTGCTTTGGTTGGGGGCCTGGCTGAGGGCCAGCTTGCTGATACATGGAGGCGCCTATCTCCTGCAGAACCTTGGTCACCTCGTCCATGTCCTTCTTGATCTTGTCCACGTCCTTGGCTCCAACGGACTGCCTGAGCTGGTTGGCGACCTTGTCTATTCTGTCCTTCTGGTCTGCACTGAGCTTCTGCTCGAAGTCCTTCTTCATCTTCTCCGCGGTGTAGAGCATTGTGTCGGCGTTGTTCAGCAGTTCCACCTCTTCCTTCTTCCTCCTGTCCTGCTCGGAGAACTGCTCGGCCTCGCGCATCAGCTTCTCCTTGTCCTCCTTGGAGAGCTTGTTCGACGCCGTGATCGTGATCTTGTTCTCTTTCCCGGTTGCCATATCCTTGGCTGAGACATTCAGGATGCCGTTGGCATCGATATCGAAGGTGACCTCGATCTGGGGAACCCCTCTCGGGGCAGGAGGGATCCCTGTAAGGTTGAACATGCCCAGTGAGATGTTGTCTACCGCCATGGGTCTCTCTCCTTGTATGACGTGGATGGTTACTGTCGTCTGGAAGTCCCCTGCAGTGCTGAAGACTTGGCTTCTCTTGGTCGGTATCGTTGTGTTCTTCTCCAAGATCCTCGTTGCGATCCCTCCCAGCGTCTCCAAGCCCAGTGAAAGCGGAGTGACGTCGAGGAGAACGATGTCCTTGATCTCTCCCACCAGCACGGCTCCTTGAATCGCCGCACCGACAGCGACGCACTCCATCGGGTCGACCCCTCTCTCCGCGGGCTTGCTCATGAAGTCCTCGACGACCTTCCTCACCAAAGGCATTCTGGTCATTCCTCCAATCAGTATGATCTTGTCAATATCCTTCGGCTCAAGCTTCGTGTCCGTGATCACCTTCATCAGCGTGTCCTGGACCCTCTTCACTATGGGAAGAGCGACCTGCTCGAGTTTTGCCCTGGTGAGCGTGTAGTGAAGGTGCTTCGGCCCACCGGGGTCTTGCGCGATGAAAGGCAGGTCTACGTCCGTTGCCATCAGAGTTGAGAGTTCTATCTTTGCCTTCTCGGCGGCGTCCTTGAGCCTGAGCATGGCTCCCTTGTCATTGCGAAGGTCGACGCCGGTCTGACCCTTGAACTCGTCAAGCAGTATGTCCGTGATCGCCTTGTCGACATCTGCACCACCTGTCTGGGTATCCCCGCTCGTGCCAAGTACCTGGAAGACGCCTTGGCCGAAGTCCATTATCGTGATATCGTGCGTGCCACCGCCGAAGCTGAAGACGAGTATCTTCATCTCCTTGTCGGTCTTGTCCAGCCCGTAGGCCAGGCAGGCAGCAGTCGGCTCGTTGATGATCCTCTCGACCTTGAAGCCAGCTATTTCCCCGGCGTCCTTCGTAGCCTGCCTCTGGTTGTCGTTGAAGTGCGCCGGGACAGTTATCACGGCCCTGCTGACGGTCCTGCCGAGGAAGGTCTCGGTATCCCTCTTGATCTTCTGGAGTATGAAGGCAGAGATCTGCTGGGGGGTGTACTCCTTGTCCCCAATCGTGACCTTGTAGTCAGTGCCCATCTTCCTCTTTATCTCGAATATCGTCCTGTCCGGGTTGGTCAGCGCCTGCCTTCTGGCGGGGTCACCAACCAGCAGTTCGCCCTCCTTCATGAAGGCCACGACCGACGGGAACATCTTCCCCGCGAAGGTCGGACCCTCGGCACTCGGCACCACAACCGGCCTTCCCGCCTCCATCACTGCAGCTGCTGAATTCGTAGTGCCCAAGTCTATGCCAATTATCTTCTCTGTAATCCCGCCTTTGCTCTCGCTCATTTCTTCACTTCAACACCTCTTTCTCCCTTGCTCTAGACATTTGAGCAGGACACCTTGACGACGCTCGGTCTTATCACCTTTTCGCCCATCGTAAACCCGGCCCTGACCTCCTCCACCACAGTTCCCTCGGGCGACTTGTCTGTGGGGACTCCCTCGACGGCCTCGTGCAACCTGGGGTCGAAAGGCCGTCCCACTGCCTCGATTCGGCGGAGCCCGTACCGTTCCAAGGTCTTGTAGAGCTTGGTGAGCGTCATACCGAGGCCCTCTGTCAGTTCCTTCGGTGCTGCAGTCTCCTTCGCGGTCTTGATAGCAAGGCCCAGTTCGTCGGCCAAGCCCAAGAGGTTTACTATGAGCTCGGCTGTGGCGGACATCGACCTGTTCTCTATCTCCGCAGCAACCCGCCTCCTGTAGTTCTCAAAGTCAGCCTGCAGGTAGAGCATCTTCTTCTGCAGATCGTCGACCCTTGCCCTCTCCTTCTCAAGCTCCTCTCTCAGTTCCGCGAATTCGTCCTCGATCTCCACTCTGACTGGCTCTGGCTCCTTCTCCTTGTCGCGCTTCTCCGGGTCGGGCTTAGTCTCCTCTGGTTCGTCAAAGATCAATCTCATTCTACCTCAAGAAGCGTTCGATGGAAGAGGTGGATCTCTTATAATCGTTTCTTCCTTGCCCGCGGTCGACGCGAAACGTTAAGAGCGCTCTACTGGATCGCACCGCATGGTTCACAACAAGCTGCTGATGTTGACTCATTCGGCGGGCTTCAAGCACGACTATTTGCCCGTGGCCGCCGAGACCGTGAAACAGCTGGGTGAGGAAACCGGCGCGTTCGAGGCGTTTCCGACCGAAGACTGCTCCTCGATCAGCGGGGACAAGCTCCGTGACTTCTCGGCTGTTCTGTTCGCGACGACCGGTGAGCTGCCGATGTCCGAGGCACAGAAGGGCGCACTCATCGAGTTCGTCAGGTCGGGCGGAGGCTTTGTCGGAGTCCACAACGCAGCGGACACGTTCTACAAGTTCCCTGAGTACGGCCAGATGATCGGCGGCTACTTCAACGGGCATCCCTGGACGCAGGAGATCAGAGTGATAGTGGAGGACCACAATCACCCATCGACGAGCTTCCTGCCGAGCAAGTTCTGCGTCAAGGAGGAGGTCTACACCTTCAAGGAGTGGGACAGGAAGAAGACGAATGTCCTGATCAGCCTCGACAACAGCTCGGTAGATCTGGGCAAGGGCACGAGGCAAGACCACGACTACGCGAACTGTTGGTATCACAACTTCGGAGGGGGGAAGGTGTTCTACACAGGGTTCGGACACTTCAAGGAACTCTGGAAGGAGAACTGGTTCAGACTGCATCTCACCAATGGAATTCTGTGGGCAATGGGTGTCTCTAGATAGCTTGCGATACAACGGCGGACTACAGGAGCGGGTAGTGCGGCAAGATTTATGTACTACGACCGGGCTCCAGTAGTACAGCATTGGGAGAGACGGTGGTCACGAGGAAGGGACAAGTCACTATTCCAGCGGAGTTCAGGAAGAAGTACCACATAAAGAAGGGCACGAAGATGTTAGTGGAGGATACTAAGCGAGGATTGCTGTTTGTGCCCATTATGGACGCGATGGATCTTGCGGGTATTGACTCCGGCAAGTATGACGTGAGAGAGCTGAACGCTGAGCTTGACAGGTTGAGGGAGAGATGGCGTTAGACGGGATATTGGATACTCGTTTCTATTTCGCCTACTTCACTCCAGAAGATGAGAGTTCAGGAGCCTGGACCAGGTCTGTTGTTGCCAAGGCCAAGCAGGGCCAGTTGAGGTTGGCATCTTCTGTTGTCACGCTGACTGAGCTCTACCTGACCATGGGACGCGGCCTCGGCTTGGAGGTCGTGAGGAACAGGATAGCTTCCCTGAGAAATGTAGGCATTTCCTTCCTTGACCTTAAGGAGTTCGAGGCAGATGTGGCAGGCAGAATAGCACTCAAGCAATCAGGGCTCCCCATTGCCGATTGCATGATCGCAGCCACATGCTTGGTGCACGCGAGGGGGACAATCCTGACGAATGATTCACACTTCGAACAGATTGACGGAGTCAGGACGAGGTGGCTTCGCGGCCCCTAGGTGCTTGAACTCCCTCAGAGCGAGCAACGTGAAAGCGACCCAGCGGTTCCTGTGGCTTCGAACGAAAGGCCAAGCCTCTGGCGTGAGGACACTACTCGCCCTCTTTGATCCTGTCAGCTAGTTTCTTTCCGAGGTCGACGATCTGTTTGATGTCGTCGTCAGAGGGTGGACCGTTCACTTCCACAACCCCAACTACCTCGATCCCCAACGGGCCGATCATCTCTCCGATCTGCTTGACCGCACCGCCTCCCCAACCATAAGAACTGACCACAGCCGCGAACTTGGCAGGTGGCTTGAGCGCCTTCGCCAGATACGATACGTAGAATGCCAACGGATGGGCGCCAGTCAGGACGGTCGGAGTACCGAGCACTATTGCTCTTGAGTCAACCAGGTCCGCGGCTAGATCCCCCAAATCTGTGACGGCCAAGTTGTGCAGTATCACTTCGATGCCTTCGGATGCAAGTGTCTCAGCCAATGGCTTGACCATGGACTCTGTGCTGCCCCACATGGTGACATACGCTATTGTTGCTTTGCGGGCCGTCTCCCCGTTCGACCACTTCCTGTACTGAGCGAGAATCTTCTCTGGGTTCTTGTCTACCGTCAGGCACTGGACTCGTATCAGAAAGGCGACTTCAGCATGGCGATAGGGCTCCTGGACAGGCTCTTGGAGGCCACGCTGGGGCTGGTCAAGATGTGCAACATCACAGCCGGGCAGTACGTACTAGACATCGGATGCGGGACTGGCTACACGGCTTGTCTTCTGGCGAAGAAACACCAAGCGCGCGTCGTCGCTTCGGACATCAACCCGGATCTCCTGGAGGAGGCGAAGAAGAGGATCTCGCGGGAAGATGTCAGTGACAGCGTCACGGTGGAAGAAGCAGATGCACATGATCTGCCATTCCCGGATGACACGTTAGACCAAGTGATAGCGGAGTCCGTACTCGTGTTCTGCGACAAAGTGAGAGCTGCGTCAGAGATCAGGCGAGTGTTGAATCCCAGTGGGGTGTTCGGGGATACCGAGTCGACCTACACGAGACCTCCTCCGGCCGAATTCGCTGAGCTGATGGCGGAAGCCTCTCGGACTTCGGGGGGGAATAATGCTGGAGGAGGAATGGAGAGCGGTGTACAGGAAGGCCGGGTTTTAGGACACATCTTCAGCAGTCTATCCGCTCAACTCGAAAGAGGAATTCATCAGCGCCGTCCGGGTGAATGGACTGAGATTCTTCGCATCGATAGCCAAGGCTCTCTTTGACCCAACGGTGAGAGGTGCGCTTCTCAGCCGTGACTCAGCCCAGGCCCTCCGAGATGCCTACTCATACATGGGTTACGGGTTGTATGTCAGCAGGAAGGCGCCATGAGTTCTCGTGCGCGACGCCTAAGCCCAGCGCCAGACCTTCTTGCCGTAGAAGACCTCAGGCAACACCAAGAAGCCTAACATGGATACTGGTATGACTAGGGCCCAGTCGAAGAGGGTCATCGGTGCTGCGCCCAGGAACTGCAGGTACGGTATCGCTGCCGTGAGAGCCGCTGAGACTATCACAGCCAGAAGCAGGAACTTGTTGGAGGTGAAGCCGACCTTGAAGGCATTGTGCTTCTCGGACCGCGAGTTCCAGACAAGAACCAACTCCTGAAAAGTAGCTTGCATGAAGGCTAGGGACCGCGCCTCCGCCAAAGACTCATGAAGAATGTAGTAGGATACGTAGAAGAGGACAGCGGTTCCAAGGAATTGCGTGACTATCGAGGCAAGGATGGAAGCGATACGCCCCTGCAGGATTCCCTCGTTGGGATCTCGCGGGGGTCTTCGCATCACGTCCTCAGCAGGGGGGTCCATGCTCAGGGCAATGGCGGGTGCACCGTCCGTGACGAGGTTTATCCATAGTATCATCGCGGCTGTCAGCGGAAGTTCCAGCCCCAACACTGCGAACGTGCCTATCACGAAGAGCTCGTCAAAGTTGCACCTTAGCAGGAAGAAGGTGAACTTTCTCAGGTTATCGTAGATCACCCTTCCACCCTCGATCGCGTTCACTATTGTCGCGAAGTTATCATCAGCAAGGACAAGGTCTGCTGCCTCCCTCGTGACATCGGTGCCTGCTATCCCCATCGCGATTCCGATGTCAGCCTGCTTGAGGGCCGGCGCATCATTCACGCCATCCCCTGTCATGGCAACTATGTGCCCCTTCTGCCTCAGCATCCTGACTATTCTGAGCTTGTGTTCCGCAGTCACTCTCGCGTAGACGGACACGTTCTCCAAGACCTTCTCGAATCGATCGTCTGTCATCGTGTCCAACTGGGCGCCGGTGAGAACCGCCCCCTCTCTCGTCATGCCGAGTTCTCGTGCCACCGCCACTGCCGTGAGCCTGTGGTCCCCGGTTATCATGATGACTTCTATTCCCGCTTCGTGACACTTTCTGACCGCCTCCTTGGCTTCTTCCCTTGGGGGGTCAATCATCCCCATGAGCCCCAGAAAAGTCAATCCCTTCTCTAGGTGTTCCCTGTCGTGCCTCGAACTCTCCTCAGGAAGGAGCTCCTTGAACGCCACACCTAAGACGCGCAGCGCTTCCGTAGCCATCTTCTCGTTCACCTTAAGGATCTCTCTTCTCCTCCCCTCACTCAACTCTCGCCTTTTCCCACCGACCATCTCGTGGGTGCAGATTCCGAGCACAACTTCCGGCGCGCCCTTCGTGCAAGAGAAAGCCGCACCGTCCTGCGAACTGTGCGAGGTTGTCATCAGTTTCCTCTCGGATGTGAAGGGCACCTCGCTGAGTCTCGGAAACTCCCTTTCTAGGCTCTCCTTGACGAGGCCAGCCTTGGACCCCGCAACGATCAATGCAGCCTCAGTCGTGTCGCCGACTACATTCGTGCCATCACATTGCGCATTGGTGCACAGGCTGGAAGACCTAAGGAGCAGAGTGAGATCGCTGTCACTCAACGGGTCTATGCGCTCTCCGTCGACCATGAAGTCGCCCTCGGGCCGGTATCCAACGCCGGTCAACTCAACCGTCTTGCCACCAGCGTACAGCTTGCGAACTGTCATTTCTCCCTTGGTGAATGTTCCCGTTTTGTCGGAACAGATCACCGTGACTGCGCCTAGGGTCTCAGCAGACGCGAGTCTCCTCGTGATCGCATTTCTCTTCGCCAGCTCCCTAACACCTAGGGCCAGAGAAACTGTGACGACTGCTGGGAGACCCTCCGGCACCGCCGAGACGGCCAGAGCCACAGCGGTCATGAACGTGTCCATGACGTTCTCCAGATGAAGTCCTTCTCGAATCAGTCCGAGGAAGAAGACGACCACCACAATGGCCAGTATTGCCGTGCTCAGCTTCTTCGCGAAATCCGCCAGTTTTCGCGCGAGCGGTGTCTGCTCCTCTTCTACGGCCTGCACCATCTCGGCAATCTTTCCGAACTCAGTTTTCATTCCCGTTGCGGTGACAATAGCTTTGCCCCTGCCGTAGGTGACGTGGGTTCCTGAGAACACGGTGTTCGTCCTTTCGACTACGGGTGTTTTCTCGTGAACCTCACCCGTTGCCTTCTCGACTTGTGTTGACTCGCCCGTCAGAACTGCCTCCTCGGTCTTCAGTTCGACGACCTCAAACAGGCGCGCGTCGGCCGGAATGCGATCGCCGGCCTCAAGGCTGATCACGTCTCCTGGGACAATCTCCCTAGCGGGCAGAACCACGTCCCGTCCGTCCCGCAGGACACGCGCGCGGGGGGCCGAGAGTTTCTTCATTGCTTCGATCGCCTTCTCAGAGCGATACTCCTGGATGAAGCCCACAGTCGCGTTGAGCACGACTATGGCGGCGATAGCCAGAGCATCAGCATACTCCTCGAAGGATCCACCCCCTGCCATCGAACTCTTGTACCAGCCTATCCCCAGCGAGATCACAATGGCCACGAGGAGCATGATGACGAACAAGTCCTTGAACTGGTTCAGAAAGATCTGAAGTGGACCAACTCGCTCCTTCTCGACCAGCTCGTTGTACCCGTACTCGCCCAGCCTCTGCTGAGCCTCTTCCGTGGTCAAACCCTTCTTGCTGCTACCGAGGGTTCGGAGGACCTCGTCGATGCTGGCGGAATGCCAAGGCTTTGACATTCACATCCCCTCACAAATCACAGTAGGTGCCCACCTGCCTTCTAGAGAAGATGAACTCCGGCACCTTCCATCAGGCCTACCCGGTTGTGACCCTGAGATAATGTTTTCGGGAGACCTCGAGCGAGCAGTTCCCTCGTGCGTTCCCCGTCACGTGACGCCTTGGGTCAGTCGGTCAGGAACAGGACACAGCGTGACCAACTGCTTCCCAGCTCGGCGGTCCACTTGTCCAACAATCCCTGGGGGCTGACCTTCGATCAGTGTAGCTCCAAGCTGTCAGATCTCCCTAGAACATGAGGAGATTGGATATTACTGCGAACAGCGTGACGAAGGCGACACTGAAGACGAGAGTCTGACGCGCTGCCTTGCTGTTGATCGGGACAGAGGTTCGGCTCCCTCCCGACGCGATTGAGGATGAGTTAAGTCTGCTGTAGATCCAGGCAACAGCTAGGGCAGGGGAGAAGGCCAGCAACGAGATGACGAGTGTTCCGACCGCGGACAGCCAATGATAGTGAGGGAGGACTAGCCAGAACTCTATCACGCTTGCACCGGCGAAGAGTAGCAGAACCACCGTGAAGATCGAGACGGCAAGAACCTTCTTGCTGGAAGTCTCGTGCCTCTCCTTGCCACATAGCTTTGAGGCAGCCCAGTAGTATCCAACTAGAGTCAAGGAGTTGGAGAGTCCCAAGACAGACCACTTGGTCACATCCCGCGTTTCTCGGTGCCCGAGGAGGATTGAAGTCATCCCCGAAGCAACAACAGAACACACCAAAAAGACCAGGATCCCGATTGCCGACGAAAGGCTCACCGCTGTCTGCACCAGATAGGCAGGTTGAAACGTCAGGTCAGACGTGAGGTACTTTGACGGCGAATCCATCGTGACGAGCGTGTACTCTGACAGCTCTGTTCCGGAGATCGGTTTGACTTCTGGGTAAGTGTAGAGGGAGATGTGACTGTACACGAAGTGCTCCACCTTCGTGAACGCGGAGAGAGGCCTCCCCAAGTCCTGTATGTCCCAGAGACCGTTCACGTAGAGCCTCAATGGAACGATCTTGCTCCCGTAGACGCTCGTGAGGACGAGGGGGTAGAACGGGACGTCTGACGGGAACATGATGACAATGCCCAGTCCTTGAGGGTATACGTACGGCATTCGACTCATGTTGCCCTCTCCTTCGAGAGAACTCATGTTCGTCGGAGGCTCGGCTTCCCTGATCCTCCATCGCGATACCCTTGACACGACGAAGCTGGGAGCCACTGCGAGGCTGGATTGACCACTGAGATAGCGTTCAAGAACTGTCCTGACCTCTTCCGACACCTTTACACCGATGTCTATCAGGAACTGAGAGAGCGAATCGGCATCGGTCGCAGTCACAACGTAGGATGTCAGACCGTACGATTCCACCACTTCATGTATTGTTACCCCGCCTTCGCCCCTGCCCAGCCACTCAACGGTCCCGATCAGGGGGACATAGATTGGCGGCCTGCTGATCCCGAACTTGTACGGCAACAGCCAGCTGAGAGGAGACAACACGGGGTAGAGCTGCGAGGCAAGAGATCCTCCGACGAACCAGAGGGCTGCCTGACTCTTCGTTGCTCTCCAAGCCTCTATGCCTCTGTCATAGCCGCTGAAGGTGAGGGAGCTGACGTGTGACACTACGACCATCTCGGGCTTGCTCCACACCGGGACGATCCAGAAGCTGCCCTCCGGAGAGTCAGAAGAGACGTGTATGGCGAGCGACTCAAGGCCATCCTTGCACAGGACGAACGCGGTCTGAGCGCCTTCCTCGAAGGGCATGCCCCACGGATCTATGATGACGCCGTCACCTGCGACTGTGGATATCAGAATTGGAAGTACGATGAGCAGAGCCAGCGGGACTGCAGCCCAGCCAATTGCCCTCCTGCGCGACAACAATGTGCGTTTGATGACGTTGTGTTGAGTGAAAAGCCTACTGACTGGAACCTCCCGTCTCAGTGACTGGTACAGCTCCCGAGGCCACGGATCGGCAATCCGGACCCTAAGATCTGCACCATCTTGGCTCAGATTCTCCTGTCCCTATGAGGGCGCAAACCGCCGCCATTGTGGCTTGGGATGTACTGGCGACACGTTCGCTACTTTAGGGAGCTGTAGCTACTGCAGGGGTACTCGGCCTCACCCTCGAAGTATGCGTACAAGTAGTCGTCGGGGCCCAGCCCACCCGCCCTAGCATTCGAAGGCGCGCGACACCGCTGAGGCTCAGGACTGTAGTGACGGCAGTTCGGACACTGCTTCGGCCTGAACCTCACGCTTCTAGCCTGCACAAACATGGACACTCGGGATCATGGCGGCAGGTCAGGACATAAAAATGGTTCCGGTCCGCCAAGTGACCTCCTGCACAGTGCGTCCCTAGAGCAGAACGGTCGTTCTCAGACATGAGCGACGGCCGATGATTCCAGGGGTTAACATTGGTCGTCCGAGTGCCAGATCCTTTCCTCCGTATGTCAGGACTCTCCGTTGGTGCACGTACATACTGAGAGCACGCTTACACGTGACCGACATCCTTGACGACAGCCGTGCCAACTCTTAAAAGGCAGGTTCAGGAAACGGAATCGCATGGAAGAAGATAAGAGGAGGCCCTTCTTCGTGACCCTGCTGTCGGTGCAGTATGGGCTTTCGGGCCTGGGCTACCTGACAACCATTCTCTACGTGCTGTCGGCTGTTGTGGGCGCCGGGAGCTTCGGACTGTTCATACTGATGAACACGTTTCTCTTCTGGATCCTGGTTCTGCTGATAGGAGTGTATCTGTTCGCGACTGCAAAGGGGCTGTATGATCTGAAGGGGTACGGCTGGACGCTGGCGATGATAGGCACGGTCCTCTGGTTCATTGTGTCGACAGGCATTTTCTTAGCTGCGGTTTTTGTGTTTGACCAATCCATACAAATGGCCCAGCCCCCCGATCTGCGGCCCATGGTCAGCGGCATGCTCGCAGGGATGCCGTCTGAGGTTATCGACATGATAGCATCAGCGGCCCAAGGAATGGCATCAGTGATGATGGCCGGGGTTGCAGGCGTCTACTACCTTCTCAAGGGGTTTTTCCTGTTCAACGCCATCTACAACGGGATTGTGGTCGTGTATCTCGTGAAAGTCAGGTCCCTGTTCCGCAAGCCCGAGGTTAGGCCGCTGCCCGAAGCCGGAATCACCGCCAGCCCTCCTGCTCCGACGCGCGCGCTGGAGTGAGAGGAAGAATTGAAGGACAATGAGGAGTTCTCTCACAGGGAGGTCTGGGCCCCGGTTCTTCGACCCTTCGTTGTCTTCATTGTATGTGCTGCTGCGAACTACGGTCTGAGCTTCATTCCGAACGACCTGATCAATCAGCTCCCGTTCCCGCTCGGTCAGATCCTGGCACTAGTCGCACTAGTCACCCTCGTCGGGTGGGTTCTGGCTGGCGGCTATACGACGATTCTCGTCATCCTCATAATCTTCAGATATGCAGCACGCTATCCGCGGATTGCGGGGACATGGATACTGTCGTTTGCCGTGTGGACGGCTTGGGGGATAGGGATGAAGGGATTTGGCGAGGACATTGCTACCGGAGGTTCACAGGCGGCGATCACAATGGGTCTTCCGCTGCTCTTCATTCTCCCGACTGCGACCACCATTGCGATCTGCGTCCTTTGGGCGCTCGCATCCCGTCTTAGAAAGCGAAGCGGAGATGGGAACTGAGAACTCCCGAGAGGATCGGGATCGCTCCTTTGGAGCTCATCTGTAGCCTGTTGTGCATGGAACGGAAAGAACCACCGACTGGGTGTATAGACAGAGTGTGCGAGCGCGCGCGAGACGGCACTCTTATTACGGCCGAACAGGCCCTGCTCGAACCGCAGGTAGTCACATCAGAGATGCCAAGGGGAGGAGAACCAAGCTCTCCATCGTGCGTGCACACAATGTCGAAGAGAACGCCCCCGAGGCAACAGACCCGTCATTGTCCCCTCTGCGACCTGTTCCCCAGTTCTCGGATCGGACCCGAACAGAACGGAGATGAACATGAATAGTCAAAGTACAAAATAACGACCATATGCCCGAAAAAATGGACTTCATTACTCCGACCGTGCTCAAGGTCATCTATCTCTTCCACGAACACACAACGCAGGAATTTCACGAGAGGGAAGTCATGAGAAGGGCCAAGATAGGCAAGGGGTCAGCGAATTCAATACTCAGGAGGCTGGCCCAAGTCGGGGTCATAGGAAGGTGGAAGAGAGAAGGCTTCTCTTGGCAAGAGTAAACAGGAACCTGATTATGAGGGAGGCCGGAGTAGCTGAAGCGGAACCGAGCGCCGTCGAGGGGCAGGCAGGCTTATATAACTGTGCATATATACAAATACACATGGGAACAAAGACCATATCCATCAAGGACGAGGTCTACGACCTGTTGAGAAGGCTGAAGAGGGAGGACGAGAGCTTCGGAGACGTCATAAGCAGACTGGCGAGGGCCGAGGCAGTTGATCTGGAGGAGTTCTTCGGCCTGCTGGAGGATAGGACGGAGAGGCTTGATGGCCTTGCTGAGGATGTCCGCCGAATAAGGGAACTGGCGAAGCTCAGGCCATGATCCTGCTGGACACCAGCTTCATAATAGACTTGTACAAGGGGGCGGATTCGGCCAAGCCACTGGTGAATGAACTCAGGGGCAAGAGTCTGGCAACGACAACGATCTCCCTGTTCGAGGTACTCACTGGACTATATCATCGGAGGCTGAAGGAAGAGGAGAGGAGTTTCAGCAGGTTCTTCTCCACTGTGAGACTCTTGGGCTTGGACAAGCCGGCGGCCGAGCAGGCAGGCAAGATAATGGGAGAGCTCATGCGCTTGGGCAAGCAGGTAAACGCTCTCGATGTCCTCATCGCCGGAGTAGGTGTAGCCAACAACGTCGAGGCGATAGTGACGAAGGACGAAGACTTCCTTGACATTGCCAAGGTAGCGGATCTGGCCGTTATGACCTACTGACCTATCGCGTGAACGGGCATTTGGCGCACGTGTTCTGATGTCCCAGCTGGCTGTCTCACCCGTGCTCGGTTGCCAGGCTTGCAGGCTGAGATCTCAGCGCTTGAGCCAGGATCGTAGGGAGTCTTTCTGACGATCTCCACTTTCTCGAATCCTGCGCCGTGCATGCGCTGCAAGTGCTCATCTTGCGGAATAGCTCCGCCAAGGCAACCCGTGTACGTGATGATGTCATCACGCACCTCTTGGGGCAGAGGACCACTGAGGACAACATCCGAGATCATCACTCCACCCAAGTGTTCTGTTACTACCAGCTTCTCCCAGATGTCGAAGACAGTGAAGTTCCTTCTACTAGGTGTGCTCCTTGGTTTTGCAGTGATGCAGACTGGCTTGAGAGTCAGACGGGCAGTTTGGTCCTCGGATCCTTGCAGACGCTACCGTTCCAATCCGGGTCGTGCCACGGTACGCGAATGGACAGATGTCTTGTAGAGTACTTATGCCGAAGCGAGGATGAAGGCAAACACAGGTCACTTGGACATGCGCGGCATGAAGCAGAATATGCCTTCTTGTTATGAATTGACTGCATAGCTCACGCAGGGTGTCAAAGATGGCCTTGACTGGGTGCCTCCTAGTGTTCATGCAAGATCACGCGGGGGCTGCATTCTCACGTAGATGGGTCAACCGGCAGATCGAGCGGCAAGGGATGTCGACCGAGGTGCATACGGAGCCCCGGCCATAACAGACTGCATCTTAGCGCGCCTCGCATATGTGGCTTGAAACGCATCCGTCTGATTGACCGTCCACGGATTCAGGGCCGCATCAGAACCTGGCACACTTGCGCGTCTGCCGCGATCACCTGATCCATCGCGTCTTTACCTCACTGATCCCGACGATATGCGGGTCGTCGGTCACGCAGGGAGCCTTCAGCATTTGGCTCGTGGCGGCTATTATGCTGTCGCCCATCGGTATCCTGTACTTGTGTCTGAGTTCCGCGGCCTGAGTGGCTATCCTGACGTCAACATTCACGACCTTTAGATGAGACTTCAACAAGTCGGTCCTCATTCTGGCTGCGTTCCTTCCCTCTTTTTCGAGCGACAATCTATAGAGCTCATGGACCACTATCGTGGACACGAACTTGTGCTTCATGGTTTCCAACTCTTTTCTGGTCTTCTCCAGCACTCCCTTGTCCGACGAGTAGAAGTACTCAACGAAGAACCTAGTATCGTAGACTGATCTATACATCTTCTCGTCTCAGCCTGTCAAGCAGGCGCTTCATCTGCGCAACAGTCCCGAATCTCGACCCAGAGCCTGCAAGGTCAAGAATCGACACCCTCGGCTTCAGGAGTATGCCCTTGCCTGTGTCCACCACCCCAAGACGGGCCCCCCTCCTTATCCCGTACTTTTTTCTGAGACTTATGGGAATGGTCGTTTGACCTTTTCTCGTGACCGAGACCTCAGCGATTTCTCTCATTGGTAGTACCTTCGAAATGTAGTACTTAAGGCTTGTTCTGGAATAGCCCCTCTATGCCGTCGAGGTGCTCAGAACCATATGCGATATCACAGAACTGTGCCCGATTTCCAGAATCCTTGAATCGAACATTGGATCTCTTGCGGAATAATCAAAGGCGTCGGCCTCCAGAGCTGACAAACGCGGGTTCGAATCCTGGCAGGCCCGGCAAATTCCTTCGTTTTCTGAGTCATGACTTCTAAGACCGTTATCGAATTCTGTAGCGGACTGTTGTGACATGCGCGGTCTGCTCTCATTCCAGATCCTGTGGGAGCTGGGCGAGAAGCCCATGAACGGTCAGCAGCTCGCAGAGGAAATCGGTAAGCGACGAGGTAGCAGGCCGACTCCTGGCACCATATACCCTGCTCTCAAAGATCTCACGAGGCCAAAAACTGATCTTGGGAAACCGCACCGGCAGGCAGGTGGTCTGTCGTCTGACGGAGGCAGGCGAACGAGGCCTAGATGAGACAACTCGCCATTTCATTCTAGCCTTCGGTGATATCCTAGAGGAAGGCAGGACTGGACTAGGGCGTGCGAAAGTTGAAGGTCGACAACGCAAATAACCACCCCGTTGCCTCATGTGAAGCAGTGGACGGCAGGATCATGAAACTTTCAGAAAGACTCGGAAGCAGGATGACGCTAGAAGACAAGGTGGGACAGCTGTTCCTCGTGGGCATCAGAGGGACGAGCATCTCAGAGGAAAGCCGCGCGATCGTGGAGGATCTCAGGATAGGAGGCGTGTATCTGACCAACGCAAACATGGCCTCGCCGTCTCGGGTGGCATCCATGACATCCGATCTCCAACGGACTGCAAGGAGAATGGACTGCGCCATCCCGCTCCTCATTGCGTGCGATCATGAAGGCCATTGGGTGGTCCTCTCGCCATACTCATGCCCGGGACCGGGGAACCTAGGACTCGGGGCAGTTCGGTCTCCGTCCGCGACAGGGAGGATCTACAGCATCTACGCCAGCGAGCTCAGAGCGGTTGGCATAAACGTCGATCTAGCTCCGGTTGCTGACGTCAACTCAAACCCAGGGAACCCCATCATCGGCTCCAGATCGTTCGGGCAGAATCCGAAGGCAGTTGGTCTGCGAGTGCGGGCAGCGGTCAGGGCTCTGCAGAGAGGCGGGATAATCTCGGCCATCAAGCACTTCCCCGGGCACGGGAACACATCGACCGATTCCCACTCCGGGTTGCCAAGGGTGAGCAGACCCGAGAAGGAGATACGGAAGGTGGACCTCCCGCCCTTCGAATCCGGGGTCGCGGGAGGAGCAGAACTGGTGATGACCTCTCACATCATCTTCGACGCTCTGGATCCAGGCGTGCCTGCTACTTTCTCTTCAGCGATACTCGGCGGGATCCTCAGAGACAGAATGAGATTCACAGGTGTCGTTCTCACGGACAGCATGAACATGGGCGCCATTGTGAAAGCGTACGACCCGGAGGAGTCATGCGTCAAGGCGCTTAGAGCTGGTGCCGACATGATCCTGTTGGCACAAGAGCAGTACGATGCTCCCATGGAGGACTTCCAAGAATCATATTCCCGCAAGATCGATGCTGTCATCAAGGCCGTGGACGCCGGGAGGCTGGAAGCCGGACTCGTTGACAAGAGTGTGAGAAGAATACTTGCCCTCAAGAGGAAGTACGACCTGTTCAGGCGCCGCCCGTCAACCCCTAGCATGGCCGAGGTAACGGTGGGGTCGCCAAGACACAGACAAACCGAGCTTGAGATCTGCAGGATGGCAGTTGCCGTCCTCAAGAACGATGGTACCATGCCCCTCAGATTGAAGGAGAGTGAGTCAGTCAGCCTGGTTAACCCCGTTAGGCCAGAGAGCTACGCTCTGCTGGGGCGGACAAGAGGCATTGGACCAAACCTTGGCCCCATTATCCCGTTCAAGCTGCTCTCGGGCGAAGTCCGAAGACGCCATGCAAACACGCTGGAGTTCTGGATAAATGACCACACTCCCAGGATCGACGAAGAGCTGGCCAAGCTCAAGGAGCTCTCCGATCTGATAGTGGTTGTGACAGAGAAACACAACCTTCCAGGGTTCGTCTTCGATGATGTGGGCCAAGCAAAGGTTGTCAGACTGGCGTGCGGCATTGGCAGACCTGTTGTGGTAGTCGGCCTTCGAGATCCGTGTGAGTTCGCTCGGATGGGGCCTGTCAACTCTTACATCTGTGCGTTCAGTGCCAGGCCTCCGTCGATAGTGGGAGCGGTGGAGGTACTCTTCGGTGAAAGGAAGTCACGAGGATTCTCGCCAGTGTCCCTGAACTAGGTTGTGACAATCCAAGTGCTCCGGCGTCGCGTGCGGGGAAGGGAAGGTGGACGATACATCGGACTACGAGCCGATCGCGCGAGAAAGAATAGAAGAAGCCGATTCCAGGGGAGACAAAACCGGGGTTCTATGACACGCGCGACGGTGTCTGAAGCGCGTTCTAGACCTTCTTGCCAACGTACAATCCGTAGCCAACATAAGCTGGGTACTCACGCCACGCCCCGATCATTCGCCTGTTCAGGAAAGGCCCCCTCATCGCTGGATCGAGAAGACCCTTGGCGACTGCTGACACGTACCTCCGAACTCCGTCCACTTTCAGATGATCCGAGAACTGGCCTGTGAGATCAAGCTTGCTGACCGTTGAAGAAACATTCTCGAACCCGGCTCCTTTGAGAACCTCTAACCACTCGTGTTCCTGAAGTGCTCCTATCCTCCCGCCGAGTGTCGATCCGGAGAGCAGTTCCACCAACGCAGCAGGAGGAGGCTTTAGGAAGGTCGTCTCATTGGCGCCGAATGCTCCACCGGGCTTCAGTACTCTGTGCAACTCCAGCAACGCCTTCTTAGAGTCGCAGTGGATCAGCACGGATTCCGCAATCACGCAGTCGAATGAGTCGTCCAGAAAGCTGAGATCCTCTGCGTTCTCTTCGACGGTTTTCACCGCGGCGCCGACTCCCTCCTTGGCGATTCGCTTCCTGGCCCAATCCAACACTTTGGGGCTGATGTCGGCTGCCACGACGTTCGCTCCGTACTCCCTTGCCAAGAGACAAGCTGTGTAGCCGGTTCCGCATCCTATGTCCAACACGAACTGCCCTGAGACAATGCCGCAAAGATCAACCAAACGCCTCGTGGCTTTGATGCCACCCAGGTGTTCTGTCACTCCCAGCTTCTCCCAGATGTCGAAGACAGTGAAGTTTCTTCTATCAGGAGTGCTCCCTGGTTTCGCTGTCGAAGGCACTTTGGGTTCTCGTGAAGCAGCACACAATGAGCCAATAGGCCTTTCTCTGCGTCGGTCGCCCGCTGATTGCACGCACGACCGAATGCGCGCGATGGTGTTTAAGAGGCAGTGTCTGAGGTAGTTACAGATGCCCTTCACTCCGTTCCATCTGGGTCCGGCCTTGTTCTTCGGGCTACTTCTGTTCCGGCTCGTGGACTTTCCGACATTCCTAGCCGCAAGCGTCATATTGGATCTTGAGCCCTTCGTGGTGCTTCTCCTGGACCTCGATTACCCCCTTCATGGCTTCTTTCACTCGCTTCTTGGTGGCCCTAATTGGGGGCCGGGGGCAGATGTGCCATGAAGGAAAGCACAGGCAAAGTCATGTCCGTAGAGAAGAGGAAAATCCACGATATAGCAGTAACTAGGTTCAATGAGATAAACAGAGAATACAACAAAGGTCATAAAGAAATGAGCCCAACCTTGAAATGTCCAAAATGTGGCTCGGAGCAATTCAGATTTGTTAAGTCTGATCACAAGGGTTGGAGAGCTAGGAAATGCTTATCCTGTGGTGAGGTCTGGACCAAAGAAGGGCTTCCAATCTTGGATAGTGAGGTTGATAAGAAATGACCGCAGTTTGCTGTGAGATATTCAAATATCCAAGGTTGTTCGGCGGTTCTGCGCACGCCTTCCTCATCAGTCATAGGTGCGTTACTCTGCAAGAACTCACAGGGAGATCGCGGAATCGAGAATAGTCGATATTCAATCAAGCCCGAACACAGACGGATTGACTTGTTAACTAACTCGGGCAGTCTTGGAGGGAGCTAAGAGCTGAGGAGCAAGTATAGAATTGCCCCCAAGGAAAACTTAATACAATGTGATGTTGCTTGTCCTTGACGATGGTGGGGAAGAGTTCTACTGCAACTCTCCTTTTCCTCATAGTCGTTCTCAGCTGTGTGCCCGTCCTCATCTCGTCGGCCGTTGGCCCTGATGCGCAGACGATTGCAGACTTGGTGCCGCAAGAGGCCGCGGTTAGCCCCTCCATAGAGACAGTAGCACCGGTAGCTGACTCCTATGTGAATGAGTCGCAACCTGATGTCAATTTCGGACAAGATGAAGAGCTGTATCTGGGATCTGGAAAAATGTGCTACTTGATGTTCGAACTCCCGCAACTTGAGCCGAACGCCACCATCTCCGAAGCGAGGCTCAGAGTATATGCCAATAGCGGATCAGCTTCTGGGTACGTGGATGTCCATTACTGCCAAGATGACTCATGGACGGAGAACGGCATAACGTGGAACAACAAGCCAGCCTACAACGCCACTAGAGCCTACAGGATTTCCCCGAGGTCCTGGACCGGGTGGGAAAACCCTTGGGATGTGACTTCAGACGTGAAGCGAAGCTACGCTTTGGGAGATCGGAGGATTGCCTTGGTCTTGGTGTCCGGTGGAGCTTGGGCCCATTACAGTTCCAGAGAGAGCTACAGTGGACCACAGCTCATCATAGAATACCTCACCGCTCCGTGCTACAGGGGTGTCTGTGGAGTCAGTGGACGAGAAGGGGAGGTTCTCCAATCTGGGCAGCATAGAGATAGCAGGGACGGTTCTCTCCTTGCCTGGAGTGGTGCTTGCTAAGCCAGGCGCCTACCCACTGTCCTACGCGGGGGACTACCAGTTCACCAAATGGGAGACACAGGGATCTGTTGATGTGGTCAGCCCGACAGGCGAGAGCACGACGGTGAACATCCGAGGCCCCGGGCTAATCAGAGCGGTCGGGATGAGTGCGGGTGTCAGTCTACAGTCAACCCAGGAGCCTGGCATCACCTCCAACTTGGGCTACATCGTCCTGGACGACACACGTTACTTCCTGCCAGAGGACATCCCGATCATGAAGCCCGGCCAGTACCAGATATCGTACGAAGGGGGATACGAATTCATCAGATGGTCGGTTAGCGGGGACTTGTCCGTCTCTGATCCGTTCGCACGGACGACGACAGTCACCATTCGCCCTGGCAACGGAACAATAGTCGCTGTGGGAAGTGCAGACTTGATGGAATACGCCTATGACGATGGCCTTTGCGACTCGTACCAGTACAAGGCTGAAGACGCCGGGACCATGTGGGCCGTCAGGTTCTCTCCACTCTTTTCCGGCAGACTCGTCAAAGCTAGACTGTACATCGCGGGCAGCCCCGGAGGATTCAAGATACACGTAATGGACAAGAACAGGACGGATGTCATCGTGCCGTTCCTGGTCTCACCAAGCTCCGAGGGGTGGTTCGACGTTGACCTCTCAGGACATAGCTTAGTCGTGAAGTCTAGGCAGGACTTCTACGTTGGGATTGAGTGGATCACAAAGAACATTCCTGAGCTGGGCTATGATTCTGCGGATCCAGTCGATCGTATGAGCTGGAGGCGAGTAGGCTCAGTCTGGGAAAGCACTCCCTACTACTACGATCTCATGATCAGGGCCGTGGTTGAGACCGCCATGGTCGAGAGCAGGATCACGTGTCTGCTTAGTCCTGGATCAGTAGAGTACATGAACAGGACGACAGTATCGGGGGTGATATCGCCGTCAGACTTGGAAACAGCCACAGGGACAGTGATCCTGCAGTACAGCTCCGACGGTGTCTCATGGCTAAACATCACGAGTGTTCAATGCGTTGCGTCCGGCTACTCGTACTCATGGACGACAAGCACACCAATGGGCATCTACCAGATCAGGGCCATCTGGCTCGGCTCCGAGAGCTACTTCGGTTCGGTCAGTGGCTCCCAGCAATTGCAGGTAGTGAAGGCGAACACGATTCTCACATGCGGGTTCGTAGAGCAGACGGCCACAACAGGCACACGCATCAAAGTTGAGGGAACGGTGAGGCCCGTGGTCAAGAACAAGATCGTGACCCTGATCCTTACTCTCCCAGGCGGATACAGCTACAACAGGACTGCACTCACGTCCAGCGATGGTTCTTTCAGTGTGGAATTCACGCCCTCAGAAGAGGGAACATACACGGTACAGGCATACTGGCAAGGCGATGAGAATCACAACGAGGCCAGAAGCGGGACATCAGAGTTGAAAGTGGTTGCACCTTTCCCCTATGCTGTTCTGGGGGCAGTAGTCGTTCTGTTAGTGGGCGGGGTTGCTGTCATTCTCATAATGTTGCGGAGGCGGTCGCCGAGGCCGCGGCGAGAGCTGCCGCCTCCTCCCAGCCGTGTACATTTAAGCAACAAACAAGGCTTGTAGAGTGCCTGTGGCGGGCAGACCGAGATGCATACAATTCACTACGATGAAGAGAGGCTCAGAACGCTGAACAGGAGACTAGAGGCCGTTGAGAACTTTGAGCAGCCGGACAGGGTTCCTTGCATACTATTGATCTGCGAGAGGTACCTCATGGACGTGGTGCTAGGAGGTTACACCCTTGACTATTTCAGTAGCGCAAGGAAGATGGCTGACTGCCAGATCGCGTTTGCCAAATGGAGGTCGGAACATATCTTCGACGATTCAGTGACAGCGCAGGTTAGCATATTCCCCTATTTCGAGAACGTCTCTGAATCAGGAGGGCTGGGCTGCAAGATCTACTGGTCCGAGAAAGGCCCTCCAAGAGCTATCCCGTTCATCGAAGAGCCTGAGGACGTAGACGAGTTCGAAGTGCCGGATTGGGAGAGCGGTGAAGGCCTCTGGGGAAAGAAGCTCAGGTACTACCGGGAAATGGTGGACTACGCCAAGTCAGTTGACTTGACAATCAACGGCAGAAGCACACACCCAAACGTTGTCTATCCCGGCGGACTGAACCTTGCACCGGTCACATTGGCTGTTGACATGGTGGGGATGGAGCGACTTTCGGCATGGATGTTCAGATGCCCAGATGTAGTTCACCGTCTTCTCAACAGAATCGCCGACGAAGAGATCAGATGGGAGAAATACTGCCGAAGCTTGACAGATTCGAAGCCGAAGGGCATGGGCATAAGCGATGACGGTGCGGCATATCTTTCGCCAGAACTCTTCAAGGAGTTCAGCGTTCCGTACCTGAACAAGATCTATGATGCATTCCCTGGCATGCGTGGTCTTCACATGTGCGGAGCAGTCGAGCACCAGCTAGACACGTATTCGGAAGACCTCAGGATAACCCATTTCAGTGCGTTTGGATACTGTGTGGATCCGCACGTTGCCGCAGAGAAGCTTGGCGGTCGAGCGGTCATGTCTGGAAATGTAGATCCGCAACTCATTCTGAATGGACCGCCGTCAAGGATCATGGAGGCAGCGAGGCATGTCATTGAGGCGATAGCTCCGCATGGTGGCTTCATACTCCAAGACGGGGCCAACATCTGCCCAGGCACGCCGATAGAGAACATGAGAGCAATGCTTGCCGCAGCAGAGAAACACGGGAAATGCCAACGGGCTGTCAAGCGTTCCTCTGAGAAAGCGTGAGCCCAGGCCTGAGCGTGTGCGCACACTTCGTCCATGCTCACGCGGTTTAGGGCGGAGGCGGCGGCGCTGGGCGCTCAGAGGTCTCAAACGAGAAGTAGACCGCAGCAACACAAACGATACCGAGGATGACCGCCAACGGATTCATGGAGAACGTTCTGGGTGAGTTGATGGCCAAGTCGAGGAACAGCAGCCAGCCGATAGCGAAGAGACCTCCGAAGAGCGCTAGCCGCCTCGCCTGCACAATACTCGAGGGTTTTCTTGAGGAAACCACTGCAACGAGGACTGCCATGAGGCCGGGCGCTATCATGGAACCGAATACGATTAGCAGCAGCGGTAGGGCTCCCGGGTTCACAACCTGTTGGACCCAAGAAGGCATCTGTACTGCCTCAAGCAAGATCAGCCCGAGGATCGAGGTAAGTATCGCGTAGAGCGCCCAATCCCTTGGTCTGATGGTCCTGGTGAACACGTCTCCACAACTCCCTTGGTTTGCCGCCACGAATGCGGCTGCAACCGATTGGTTCTCGAAGACTAGGCGCACGCCCATCTTGGTCTCTATGGCCAACGGCATTGGGGGCCGCAGAAACATGCCCGAGAGAAGCAGAAGTAGCCCCACTATCACCGGGGCCATCACAAGGAGAAGCAGGTCAACGGAGAAATCTGGGCTACCGGACCACGGACCGAGCGCAAGACCGAAGACCACCACCATGCCGATCACTATGAGGGAACCCCCAACTATCGACAGAAGCTTCGAAGCGCGGAACAGTTGCCCGTGACAGGTTTCGCACAGCCACGGCTTGAGCGAATAGGTTGCCCATGTTTCCCTTCTGCCGCCAAGAACTAGCTCTGTCCCG